>Ga0326726_10000127_pt1 | contig 71572 bp, 66 predicted proteins | sample MHFenrmetagenome_2_FD_207603 | JGI IMG/M metagenome (GOLD analysis project Ga0326726, IMG submission 207603) | Lab enriched peat soil microbial communities from Michigan Hollow, Ithaca, NY, United States - MHF15MN | ecosystem: Environmental > Terrestrial > Soil > Wetlands > Peat | place: USA... | reverse complement strand
GCGAACCGCCCGTTCTCCCGACAATTGACAAATCAACCCATAAAATGTCACGCAATCAGATTGTTTGGATATCCAGACAGCCTTCAACGTTCCGTCCACATCACACGTAGGGGCGGTTCGCGAACCGCACGTTCTCACGACAATTGACAAATCAACCCATACATTGTCACGCTATCCGATTGTTTGGTTGTCCAGACATCCTTCAACGTTCCGTCCACCTCACACGTAGGGGCGGTTCGCGAACCGCCCGCTCTCACGACAATTGATAAATCAACCCATAAAATGTCACGCAATCCGATTGCTTGGTTGTCCAGACATCCTTCAACGTTCCGTCCACATCACACGTAGGGGCGGTTCGCGAACCGCCCGTTCTCCCGAGAATTGATAAATCAACCCATAAAAAGACAAGATGAGGTAAACGCTAATACAAAACGTCTGGTTTATATTGGTATTGATACGTAAAACGAGCGTTCGAGCCTGAAAAACAGAAAATCATCGCGGTCTGCATAAGGAATAAGACGCGCACCTCCGAACCTTTGAGCAGGCATGAGCGGTATCAGCATAACACAGACAATCAGGAGGACAAGACAACCATGAGAAAAACGCTATTCACGACAGCACTCATCCTGATGCTCGCAGGATGCTCCAAAAGTGAACCCCGGGTTACTGATGACAAATCCAATGCCCTTGTCATAGGCAAATCGACAGAGACTGAAATCCTGAAAAGCATGGGAAATCCGACATCCACAACACTGAATGCCGTCGGCAATAAAACACTGGTGTACTCAGAAGAAAAACGGCAAAAAAAGCAGTCAGGCGGCGAAAACGTCCAATCCAAAGTCCTCGTATTGGAAATCGGGACAGACGGCAAGCTCACCGGAATATCCAGAACCGAATCGAGCATCGAAACCAGCTCTGATGTGAAATAGATCGCTGACGCAGCGACTTATCATCACGGAGGACTTCGTTTACCTGGTCCCAGAGATTAATAAGCACCCAATCACGCAGATCAGCAAAAGACGAACGTCCTCACGCTTGAAGTTGTAACGTGGTTATCAGGAGATCCGGATAAACAAAAACCATCCGGGATTCCGGAACCAACTAACTCCCCCATGTTTTTCAATCGAACATTAAACGAGGGAAAAATATGGTCAGCGCAACAGAAATGCTTGAAGCCGAACATAAAGTTATCGCCCTGATTGTGGGCGCAGCACCGGTACTTGCCTCCAAACTGGAAGAAGGAGGGTCGGTTGATAACAGGCTTATTACCGGTATTGTTGAATTCATGAGGGTGTATGCCGATCAATGCCATCACGGAAAGGAAGAAGAGTTACTCTTTCCGGCACTGGCGGATAAGGGAGTTCCTCTGCACGGCTGCCCCATAGGCGGCCTGATCAGCGAGCACGCCAGAGGCAGAACCCTGGTAAAAGGGCTGGAAGAGGCCGCAGCAGCAATACAAAAAAACGAAACCGACGTTTCAGCACGAAACAATCTGATAGCGAATCTTCGTGGCATCGCTGATCTCTATCCCGGCCATATCTGGCGTGAAGATTACATGCTCTTCCCTATGACCAACAAAATTCTGAGCAAGGATGAGCAGGAGTCCTTATATGCAGCTTTTCAAAAAGTCGATGAACGAATCGGAAGCCAGGTAATCGATCGTCTTGTCACCTTCGCAAAGTCCGTCTAAGACTTGATTTTAGATTGTTTCGTTTTCACCAAGTCCCACTTGTCATCGGCAAATCGGCAAATCGACAGAGCCTGAAATCCTGAAAAGCATTGGTACCCCAAAATCGAGTACGCTCAATGCCGGTGGCAACAAGACACTGGTATACTCAGAAGAAAAACATTAGAAAAAGCAATCAGGCGGCGAAACCGTCCAATCCAAGGTCATCGTCTTCGAAATCGGAACAGACGGCAGCTACAAGCAATATCCAGAAACGAATCAAGCATCGAAACCATTTCGGATGTGAAATAGACGTACGGTGAAGCAGTTACTGATTATGGAGTGCACCGTTTACCTGACTCTGGAAAATGTCAACGTTACCGATTTGCATAAGTTACATATCGCATCCATGGTCGGATAAGTTTACGAATTCAGGGACGGCCCCAATCTTCTCGGCACAGACGGTTAATTAACGACTGTCAGTATTCATCGCCCATCACGATAAGACATCTTTCGATCCCTCGCACCCTCACATGATGAGCGTTCCAGGCGAGTAAAGTCTCGGTCCGCGAGGCATGGCGTTGTTGTTTCGTTTCGAAAAACTAACGATCATGACGCTCTATGACAATATACTATTTGATTCTTTTAGTGCTCTCAGTCATGAACGTCCCATAGTTCCTTCGCGAACCTCTGAGCTGATCAACAGGCCTGAGCGGAGTCAGCAAAACACAGACAATCAAGAGATCAAGGCAAAAATGAGAAAAGCGCTTCTCACAACAGCACTCATCCTGACGCTCGCAGGGTGCACAAAGGATAAGACTCAGGTCGCCGATGACAAATTGCACTCCCTCGTCATAGGCAAATCGACAGAGCCCGAAATCCTGAAAACCATGGGCAATCCGACATCTTCTACACTGAATACCAGCGGCAATAAAACACTGGTGTACTCAGAAGAAAAACGGCAAAAAAAACAGTCAGGCGGCGAAAACGTCCAATCCAAAGTTCTCGTATTGGAAATCGGGACAGACGGCAAGCTCACAGGAATATCCAGAACCGAATCGAGCATCGAAACCAGCTCCGATGTGAAATAGAGCATCTGTGAAGCGATTACTGATTATGAACGCACCCTGTTACTTGACTCTGGAGAATTACAAGTATCCGATAAAACAGATTAAAATATTACAAAAACCAAGTAATATCGTAATTTTGAACAATTTCAAGATCACTTCAGAGATGGTCAAAAAACATTCCTTACCTAAGAGATAGTTTAACGAATTTTAAATGCCAACGATTAAAAACATTTGGAAAAAACTGTCAGATCGCAAGAAAGCACCCCGAAAATGGTGGCATCCTGAAATAAGCGTTGAACCCGGTCATAAAGATGTTGTAGCTGAATTACATAAAGAATATTCCAATACAATAAACAAAACAATGCTAAGCATGCTTGGTGTTGGACTTTATTGCCTGCTAACTGTAATTGGATCACCAGATCGTTCACTTATTGCTCCTGTCAGCACTATCACAGCGCCTATTATTGGAAGTTCTATTTCTTTTACAGGCTTTCTTTTCGTGGCTCCCGGGCTCTTAATAGGTCTAATAATCTATCTCCACATATTGTTGCATTATTTCGAAAAGATCGAGAGGGAAAGGCTACAGCTTAACCAAAACATAAATTCAGGCGAACCACATATAAAAGCAGTCCCAGCGATTTTCAATTTTGATGATAAACTTTCACGATTTCTTTCATCAATAACCTTTTATTGGTTTGTTCCCTTGGTCTTATGGGTAATCTCGTGGAAGGCGTTTGCTCGTACTGAATTGATCAGACCGCTATTACTTGTATCATTAACAGTCACATCCGCCCTTATTTTTCTTAAAATAAGACGAGCTCAAGATGATAATAGACTCAAAATCAATGCTTTTCGATGGTCTGTCCTTGTAGGCTTGTGTGCATTTTCAGCATATGTTATTACAAACAATAATTACTTACACAGGCCAATGGATCTTAAGAGAGAAGATCTTCGAAAGGCTTGGTTAGTAGGTGTAGACCTACATGATGCCAACTTTGAGAATGCAAACTTAGAAGGAGCTTACCTGATGAGAGCCAATCTTCAACGGACTCATATTATAGAGTCCAATCTTCAAGGAGCTCATCTTCAAGGTGCTGATCTTCAAGGAGCTCATCTTCAAGGGACTAATCTTCAAGGAGCTCTGATTCAATGGGCTAATCTTCAAGATGCTCATCTTCAAGGCACTCATCTTCAAGGGGCTAATCTTCAAGGGGCTCTGATTCAATGGGCTGATCTTCAAGGGGCTGACCTTCAAAAGACATATCTTGTAGGAGCTCATCTTCAATGGGCTAATCTTCAGTGGACTCATCTTCAAGGGGCTAATCTTCAAGGGGCTGATCTTCAAGGGGCTAATCTTAAAGAAGCTGACCTTCAAGGGGCCAATCTTCTTAGGGCTCATCTTCTTCGAGCTCATCTTCTAAAGGCTCATCTTAATGGAGCTCTTCTTAAAGAAACATATCTTAAAGGTGCTGATCTCCAAGGTGCTGATCTCCGAGGTGCTGATCTTAAAGGTGCTGATCTTAAAGGTGCTGATAATTGGAATAAGGCGTTGTACAGCCCTGAGATTATTAATGATCTCGGCCTCCCTAATGATCACAATAAAAAGCTTGAATTACTTACAGAAGATGAATCGAGCCCCGGTAATTAGACGCCGGACCGCCATTCGGCTACGACTACAGAGACTTGGAGACTTGGGAGACTTGGGTGGGAGACTTGGGGACGTTGTACGGTAAGCGCAAAAGCGAAAAAAAAGGGAGTTGACTTTATGAACAGCCTATGCTGCGTCAATCCCCATTATTGGCTGACTTTATCTCTTCTTCAGTCGGCGAGCGTTCTTTCGCTCAGCCATTTAACGATTTTTGGATCACGGTGATCGAAAAAGCTGCTCTTCTTCATATCGAGCGATGCGATAAGGATCATATCTTCCGCACCCAACTCAAAGTCGAAGATGTTGAGGTTTTCCGCCATTCTTTCCTTGTGTACAGATTTCGGGATGGCGACGATGCCGCGCTGGGTCAGCCAGCGAAGAACCACTTGAGCAACGGTTTTTCCATGCTTTTGAGCGATTGAGACGAGTCGTTCATTTTGGAAAATATTGTTTCTGCCTTCGGCGAAGGGCCCCCAGGATTCGAGCTGTATGTTGTTTTCCTTCAAAAAGGCTTGTGTCTCGATTTGCTGATTAAATGGATGCGTCTCGATCTGGTTGACCGCCGGAACGACCTTATTGAACACAATCATGTCCATCACGCGGTCGGGATAGAAATTGCTGAGGCCGATTGCTTTGATTTTACCTTCTGAATAAAGCTCCTCCATCGCCCGCCACGCGCCGTGAACGTCGCCATACGGTTGATGAATGAGGAAAAGGTCCAGATAATCGAGCTGGAGCTTGCTCAATGCCTTTTCAAATGCTTTCCTGGTCTTTTCATAACCCGTATCCCGTATCCAAAGCTTGCTGGTGATGAACAGCTCTTGTCTGGCTATGCCGCTTCTTTGAATCGCCTTGCCGACAGCCGTTTCATTCTGGTAGGATGAAGCAGTGTCAATCAGGCGATAGCCGGTTTCAAGCGCCTGGAGAACGCATTCTTCGCATTGCTGAAGATCGGCAATCTGGAACACGCCAAAGCCAAGGATTGGCATTATAACGCCGTTATTAAGGGTAACGTATTGCATTTTCTTTTGTTCAATCGTTAAGAGTGAGTTAAGCAACAGACTGAAGGAGGCCTCTATTTATTTGTGCTGAACCCCGACTGCGGTTCTGGTCCCGACCTGTCGGGATCGAAATACTCATGTAACGGGTGAAAACTCCGGTTTCCAAGCTTTTTCCGCCTTGCAACCCAAGGGCGGTTCGCGAACCGCCCCTACATAAGACAATAAATAGCGCTGCCTTTAAGAGACATCAAAGAATCAGGGTAATTCACCACGTCAGGCGATTTCGATCCGCACTCATCTGAAGGACTGGACATTTCACATCACGAATCCTGGGGAAGGCTCCTGAAATCACAAACTTGATCATCCTGACGGATCAGGGGAGCTGATGTAGCACAGAACAGTAACGGCAGAAATCGAGCTTCGGTTGCATTGCAGGTCGAGTTCCATGTAAAAATGGACAAAAAAAAAGGCAGACGCTAATACTAAACGCCTGCCTGAAGTGGAGATGGCGGGACTCGAACCCGCGTCCAGAACACTGATCGATGCAGTCACCACACTCATCTCTGGTGATTGGTTTTTCGTAGACTGTTACATCGCCAACAACGTACAGTCTCTTATCCCTGGAGAGTATTCATGCGGCCCCCAAGGCCTGATCGCATGAAGCTTACTTGCGCGAACCGAAGCTCAAGCGCGGGTTATGCCATCCAGCGCCTTCAGAGTAAGCGCATTCACCGCTGGACGATGGCGACTAATTAACTTGTGCTAATCAGGCAGCCATTGCATACGAATAATCGTCTGCATCTGTTTGTTACATAGACTTCTTTAACGAGTCCATCCATGCTGAAACTCGGAGTGCAACGACATCTCACACCTATCCTGTCGAAAGCCTGTCATCCCCGCAAATTCAAAGAACTGTGCTTATGCACAACGTGACTCATAGATAACCTTTAACTGTCACATTATCAAGAACAACCGAACGCATGCAATTGGTTCCGTACTGTTTTTCATGATAATAACTTTAACACCACGCCTCGAAATAAATGATCAAGGAACCGTTGAAAATCGTCGCCTGATTCATCGGGATGAGAGAAGGGCTGTAGGGGCGGACCTCTGTATCCGCCCTTTTACAATTTTCGTTCTGGAAGTGTCGGAACCAACGTTATCAATCAGATTGCGCAACAGATTTGGTACAGACCACCTTCAGTTCATGCCCGGCAGTTCGGGGGAGTTGGCGATATAGCAGTATTCGCCACCCTTGGAACGGACCGTTCGGCTCCACATTCTCTCGTATTCGTCCGTGAAGATCACGTCGCTCGATGCTTCGGCCGTGTACCACGATCCCTCTTCGAACTCCTCTTCGAGCTGACCTGCGCTCCATCCCGCATATCCGAGGAAAAAGCGAATATCAGAAGGTTTGATTACCCCGGTATTGATGAGATAGCTGAGCTGTTCCTTGTCGCCACCCCAGTATAACCCGGGAAGAACTTCTTGCGCGCCGTCAACGACGTCGCCCCGCGTGTGCAGGAAATGGACCGTATCGACCTGTACCGGCCCGCCCATGTGGAGAGGATCGTCGATTTCATCGAATCCGCTAATGGCTTCACAGACCTTGAACTCCATCGGTTTGTTCAGGATGAAGCCTATCGAGCCCTCTTCGTTGTGCTCGCAAATCAGAAGCACCGTACGCTTGAAATTGGATTCAAGCAGGTTTGCCGAAGCAAGCAGAAGCTTGCCTGGCTTTAATATTTCGAATTCGTTAACCATACGTTACGTTTTTTGGTGCAGCCACTCGAGTACTTCCGAAGCATGTGTTTCGGGCTTTACTTTCGGCCATACTTTTTCGATATCACCATTTTCATCGATCAGATAGGTCACACGGTTCGTACCCATGTACTCCTTTCCCATAAATTTCTTCTGACCCCACACGCCATATGCCTCAACAATGGCTTTCTCTTCATCGACCACAAGCCTGAACGGCAGTTCGTACTTGTCGGCAAATTTTCGGTGGGCCTTCTGGCCATCGACGCTCACACCGAGCACTTCTGCATCCAGTTCTTTAAAATTAGGCAAATTGTCACGAAATGCACAAGCCTCCTTGGTACAACCGGGTGTGTCATCCTTGGGATAGAAGTAGAGGATGACCTTCCTGCCCCGGTACTCCTGGAGAGTCACGGTCTTGCCATCCTGGTCCTTGGCCGTGAATTCCGGGGCCTTCTGGCCTGTCTGCAATAATGCCATGGTTTTATATGTTAATTTTGACGATATGATGTTGTCCAAACAGAAGAAAACCGATCCGGCAACAAAAAGTTTCGGGAAGTTTTCAGAAACCGTCAATACCTTACTTACCTGAGCTCTGACCTCTGTAACAGGGTGAATGCAATTCGTCACCTTGCCGAATTTTTAGCGGAATCGACGCGTTTCCTGAAATATATGCAACCATGAATATCGTGCTCTGGTACGATCAAAACCGATAGATGATTTTCATATGAAGCCCTATTCATTCTGCCCCATTTGTGCAACGCCACTGAATGAGGCTTTCGTAGACGGTCGAAACCGGATGACCTGCCCGCAATGCGGCTGGATACATTATGTCAACCCCCTGCCGGTGGCCATAGCTTTTACGATCAACCGCAACAACGAGCTTCTGGTGATCCGTAGGGCGCACGAGCCGGCATTCAACGAATGGGCGTTGCCCGGCGGCTTCCTGGAAGCTGGCGAGAATCCCGAGGAGGGATGCCTGAGGGAGCTGTTCGAGGAGACATCGCTGGAGGGCTCGGTGGATGGGCTGATCGGGGTGTATCATCGCGAGTCGGAACTTTACGGTTCGCTTGTGGTCGTAGCCTACCGGGTGATTGCGGCCCACGAGAATATCAGTATCAATCATGAGGTGTTCGAGGCAGGGTTCTACACCCCTGAACGGTTGCCTCCCGTCAGGATACCCCTGCACAGGCAGATCATCGATGAAACCCGCTGGCCAGGCCTCTGACCATCCTGTGACTCGCCGCGCCTACTGCTGTGGAGCAGTCGGCAGGGTGACGGTGAAGACCGTACCGAGGTTCACCCTCGAACGCACTTCGATCTTTCCCTTGTGGGCAAGTACGATGTGCTTGACGATCGACAGACCGAGCCCGGTGCCGCCGAGCTGACGGGAGCGGGCTTTGTCGACCCGGTAGAACCGCTCGAAAATCCTTTCAAGGTCGGACTGTGGAATGCCAATTCCGTTATCCTCAACCTCGATGCTGACGCTGTCGGGACTGCTGTAGGCACCAATCTTTATCCGCCCACTGTTTTCGTCGACATACTTGATGGCATTGTCGATCAGGTTGCGCATCACAATATCGAAATAGCTGCTATCGGCCAGTACCGGGGGCAATCCATTCGGAAGTGCCAGTGCAATGCGAACCCCTTTTTTCGCAGCTGTCTGCTCAAACATCGCGACGGTTTTTTCGAGATTCGACTTTATGTCCAGTGAAGCGAAGGTATAGACGATTTTCCCGGACTCGATGCGGGACAGATCAAGTACGTCGTTGACCAGTGTCGTAAGCTGCTCACTTTCCTGCAGGATAATGCGCAGGAAAGACTCTGCGTGTTCGGGGTCGTCCATGGCCCCTTCGAGAAGGGTTTCGGTATACCCTTTGATGCTTGCCAGTGGTGTGCGAAGCTCGTGGGAGACGCTCGACACGAAATCGCGCCTCATTTTTTCGAGATTGCGTACCCGGGTGATGTCGTTGATGACCAGTACTGTGCCGTCAAATATGGAATCCCGTATGATAGGCACCGCGTTGATCTTGAGAACACGCTCCCCTTTGGAAGTCATGGCTGTCAGCTCCTCGTTGTAGATCCCTGTCCCCTTGACCCTGACCCGCTCGAACAGCTCCCTCATGGTCCTGTCGGCAATCTGCTTGACAGGCATCAAACGGTTCATTGCGCCCTCGATGACAAAGAGTCGCGATGCCGCGGGGTTGACCAGCACGATTTCGCCGTTGGCATTGGTGACGATGATGGCTTCGCGGATGCTTGAAAGCACCTCCCGGAGCCACTCCTCCTGCCGGCTCATCCTCACGATCTCGTCCGACATGTAATTGAACGCTCTCGAAAGCCTGCCAATCTCATCCTGCCTTCCAACAGTGAGCCTGAGATCAGTTTCCCCGTGCAGGAACCGGTCTGCGGCATCGGCGATGCGTTCGAGCGGCCTTGACAGGAAAACTGCGGAAAGCCCCCCTGCGGTCAATGCGAGCAGCAGGGCCCAGAAAAGTCCGCCCTCGATTCCTCTGTTGACCTCGGATTCCAGCAGTCGTATGTCACTCAGCGGTTTGGCGAACCTGAGTACAGCCCATGGTTTTGGGGAACCGACAGGTACGGCCATGTAGAGCATGTTATCATGTAAGGTTGCGCTGTAACGAATCGATTCTCCGAGACCTTTCGACAGCGCATCGCGGACCTCGGATCGATCGAGATGGTTCTGCAGAATGGAAAGTTTGCCGGTTTCGACGTGGGAATCACCGATCACCCGTCCTTGAAGATCGATCAACGTGACACGCGCATTGAGTGCCAAACCGACCCGGTCGGCCCATTGATCGGATTGGGTGACATCTTCCCAGTCGGGGATTTTCTGGCCCAGCATTTCGCTGTTGAGCCTGAGTTCCCGGAGAAGGTCGTCATGGACGTTCTTCACCAAAAGATCACTCAGCTGGCGCCCCTGATAGACATAGCTGAAGGCGAGCGAAAAAAAGACGATCAGGCCAAAAACCAGACCGAGCCTGAAGGAGACCTTAGCCTTCATGGCCCTCGTCCCCAGCTTCATCGAACTTGTAGCCCAGGCCGCGAACGGTCCTGATCAGGCGCCCGGTATCACCGAGTTTTTCCCTGAGCCGGGTAACGTGGGTGTCAATTGTTCTGGTGTTGATGCTCTTGTCGACATCCCATACGTCGCTCAAAAGAACTTCGCGGGTCTGGGCCTGCCCCTTGCGCTTCATCAGCAGGGTGAGCAGCTTGAACTCCATGAGGGTCAGGGTGAGCGGTCGACCGTCGAGTGTCGCGGTATGGCGGCCCATGTCGATTTCAATACCGTTGGCGCGAAGCACCTCATTGACCTCAGCACGGTTGCGGCGATCGCGCTTCAGTATGGCCCTGATCCTGAGGTTAAGCTCCCTCGGGCTGAAGGGTTTGACCACGTAGTCATCGATGCCGAGCTCAAAGCCAAGCACCTTGTCGATCTCCTCCCCTTTGGCCGTCAGCATGATAATAGGCAGGTCGCTCCATTGCACATCCTGTCTGATTCGGCGACAGACTTCAAATCCATCGATTCCGGGCAACATGATGTCGAGCAGTACCAGGTTTACAGCATGGATGCGAAGCTCATGAAGAGCATCCTCGCCGCTTGTGGCATGCCTGCAGGAGTAGCCTGCCTTTTCGAGGTTGTATTTCAGTAGCCCGGCAAGGTTCCGGTCATCTTCGACAATCAATATGGAGGCTTCCGGCATACGTTACTATAGTTGAGTTCCTTTTCAGGAAATTTTCCAGCAGGCTGCCTGGTGGCCGGCCTCATAGGTTACCAGCGGCGGCTGTGCCTCACGGCAGTGCGCATCGGCCAGCGGGCAGCGTCCGGCGAACCGGCACCCCTCGGGAAGCCGGGTAGCACTCGGCACATTGCCTTCGATCACGTTCAGGCGCTCTTTTTTCGCGCCGAGCCTCGGTATCGACTTAAGAAGCCCCTGGGTATATGGATGCAGCGGGTTCTCGAAAATGTGCCTGACAGTGCCGCTCTCGGCGATCCGCGACGCATACATCACCACGACCTCCTCACAGAGTTCGGCAACCACACCGAAGTCGTGCGTGATAAGCATGACGCTCATGCCGGTTTCGGCGCGCAGCCGGCCCATCAGTTCGAGAATCTGCGCCTGCACCGTAACGTCAAGGGCCGTTGTCGGCTCGTCGGCGATCAGGAGTTCAGGACCGCATGAAAGTGCCATGGCGATCATCACACGCTGACGCATGCCACCGGAAAGTTCATGCGGGTACGAAGAGATCCTCTGGGACGGATTGGGAATACCGACCAGGTTCAGCAGATCGATCGCCTGCCTGCGCGCTTCCGCCTTGCTGACGTCGCGGTGGGTGAGAATCTGCTCCATGATCTGGTCGCCACACCTGTACACCGGATTGAGGGAGCTCATCGGTTCCTGGAAAATCATGGCGATCTCGTTGCCCCTGATCTTGCGCATCTCTGCTTCGGTGGCCTTGACGATGCTTCTCCCTTTCCAGAGTATGTCGCCTCCTTCGAAATATCCGGGCGGCATCGGTACGAGGCGCATGATCGAGAGCGCCGTGACCGATTTGCCGCAGCCCGACTCACCAATGATTCCGATGGTGCGGTTTCTGGAAAGGGAAAAAGTAACTCCGTCAACGGCTTTCGCGATACCGTTGTCGGTCTTGTACCAGGTTTTGAGATCCTTGACTTCGAGAATATGGTCCATAAATGATCGTTGTGCCCTGAAGGCATGTCGGTTCGAGAGCTCTTCACCCTGATGACCGGACATCGGCCACCGAAGGTTCTGCCCTCGTTGAAGTTACGATAGTCGAGTGTGATAATCCTTCCCAACAAAGGCCGGTGGCCTGCAATTTGCAAAAAATTCACAAAGTCCGGGTAGATGGGCCGCATAAAAAACAACAGCCAGGCTGCTTTCTGCAAGAATTATATCAATGAAATGTACTCAATTTAGTGCCCATGCAGACCATCCGGTTCCGGGACGCTTCGTCCGATGGGAATAGCTCCTCTTTGTTATATTGGAACAATAATCGATGAACAGGGCTTCCCGTAAAGATCGGGTTTTGCATTCATCGCACTCGATAGCTTCCAGGAAAGATTTCCATGGAGCGATCCTTAGTTGACTGAAAACCCGTATTGATTCCGTTCATGAAACTTTCTGCCGATTCTGCACATCAGTTCGCAAGTATCGTCAAAAGACCGGTTGCCTTCATACAGGAAGCGCTGAAGTCGTCAGCGCCATACCGTTCGCTGCACGAAGCGCTCAAACAGTCCAGACCGGTTGAGCGGCATGATGCCGTGTCCATCTGCGGTTTAAGAGGGTCGCTCGCCCCGCTGGTGGCTGCCCAGCTGTTCCGCGATTTCAATGCTCCTGTGGTGCTGTTCTGCAGCGCCGAGAGCCAGGAACTCTATGACAATGACCTTCCGATCTTCCTTCCCGACAAGCCGGTATGCAACACCGGGGATGAACTTTCACCCGCCCTCGGCATGCTTTCGCGTGGGGATGTCCTGGTCGTTCTGGCAGGCTTCGACGACATCGATACCGCCATATGCAATGCCCAGGAGTCTGCCGGCAGAATGTTTTCGCTCAGTACCGATATTGAGGCAGGTTACGATGCGCTGATGTCGTTTCTGGCTGCAAACGGGTTTGATAAACGCGATTTCGTCGAGGACGAAGGTGAGTTTTCGGTACGGGGTTCGATCGTAGACGTGTTCAGTTATGGCAGCAAAGACCCTGTGCGCATCGAGTTTTTCGGCGATACGATCAGCTCGCTCAGGCGCTTCGACATCGACAGCCAGCTCTCGTCGACAACCATCGATTCGATCGAGATTTTCGGCAGCTTCACCGAAGGAGGCTCCGGGGAGCTTCAGCCATCGGGGATATTGGATTACCTCCCCGACTCTACGATCGTCATCGTCGACGACGCGACGGCTATGGCCGGTTCAGAAAACCGCGTGATGCTCGAAGCTGCCCTTCCCCGTTTAAGGCATGTGCTCGTGCACCGCCTCGAAAAGAAGGGTATTGATTTCATGTCGGGCGCCCAGGAAAAGCTGCAGGGCAATTTCCGCCTGCTTGCCGGCCGATTGGAGCGCGAAGCATCGAGAAACCTGAATACGCTGTTCGCCTGCAGCTCACGCCGGGAAATAGAGGAGCTGGTCGAGTTCCTGGCCGAAGAGAGCCCTGAAGGCAGCTTCAGAGAGGGAAACACCGGAATCGGATGGGTCCCTGTGAACCTGCATACCGGTTTCGAATTCGGCGAACTGGACCTTTATACCGAGTCGGACATCTTCGGCAAGTTCCACACCCACCGCGGACATCACCGGCGCAAAGTCAAAGGCATATCGCTCAAAGACCTTCAGCGACTGAAAGTCGGGGATTATGTGGTACACGAAGATTACGGAATCGGCGTTTTCAGATCGCTGGAGACGATTCAGGTAGGCAATTCGGAACAGGAGTGCGTGCTCGTCGAATACGAAGGGGGCGACCAGCTCTACGTCAATGTCCAGAACATCAACCTGCTTTCGAAATACACGGCGTCGGAAGGCTCCCTGCCGAACCTCTCGAAGCTCGGCAGCTCCAAGTGGGCAGCAAAAAAGGAGAAGGTCCGAAAAAAGCTGCGTGACATAGCCGCCAAGCTGATCCGGATCTATGCCCAGCGAAAGATGACCCCTGGTTTCGCCTTCGCTCCCGATTCGATCTTCCAGCGGGAGTTCGAAGCATCGTTCATGTTCGAAGAGACACCCGACCAGCTCAAGGCGATCGAAGAGGTAAAAAAGGATATGCAGGCCTCATCGCCGATGGACCGCCTCATCTGCGGTGACGCAGGGTTTGGCAAGACCGAGATCGCCATGCGAGCAGCGTTCAAGGCGGTTGAATCAAACAAACAGGTCGCCATCCTGACCCCGACAACCATTCTGGCTCACCAGCACGGCGAGTCTTTTGCCCGGCGGTTCCAGAACTTTCCTGTCAACATCGCCGTACTGAGCCGGTTTGTACCGAAAAAAGAACAGCAGGAGATCATCGCAAGGATAACCGCCGGCGCGATCGACATCGTGATCGGCACACACCGAATGGTCTCTTCCGACGTCGTATTCAAGGATCTTGGCCTGCTGGTCATCGACGAAGAGCAGCATTTTGGCGTCGAGGTCAAGGAGAAGCTTCGCCAGAACTTCCCCGGCGTCGACACCCTGACCATGTCGGCTACGCCGATCCCCCGGACAATGCAGTTCTCCATGCTTGGCGCCCGCGACATTTCTATCGTATCCACCCCGCCGAAAAACCGACAGCCAGTCGAGACAGTCATCACGGAGTACGATGCCGGCGTGATCCAATCGGCTATCAGGCAGGAGATTCAACGCGAAGGACAGGTTTTCTTCCTGCACAACCGTATAGCCAGTCTTGATGAGACCGAGCGCAAGATCAGGGAGCTTGTGCCTTACGCCCGTATAGCAAAGGCACATGGACAGATGCCATCACGGGAGCTGGAGAACGTCATGATGGATTTCATGCAGCAGGAACTCGATGTGCTGATATCGACCTCAATCATCGGTTCAGGGCTCGATATCTCCAACGCCAACACGATCATAATCAACCGGGCCGATATGTTTGGCCTTTCGGACCTTTACCAGTTGAGAGGCCGCGTAGGGCGCAGCGAGCGCAAGGCCTATTGCTACCTTGTCACCCCTCCGCTGCACACCCTCAAGCGAGAGGCCATCCAGCGGATCGCGGTCATTGAAAGCTTCACAGAGCTCGGTTCCGGCATCAACGTGGCCCTGCGAGACCTCGACATCAGGGGCGCAGGAAACCTGCTCGGCGCAGAACAGTCCGGATTCATACACGAAATAGGCTTCGACCTCTACCAGAAGATGGTCGAGGAGACAGTTGCCGAACTCAAGCTTACCGATTTCAGCCACATTTTCAGTGACAGTGAAAAAGCAGCCCTCAGGCCCGTCAGGCCTTGCGACATGGTTTTCTTTTTCGACGCGCTTATACCGGACTATTATCTCACCGCTACGCAGGAACGTTTCGCCTGTTATGACAGGATATCGAAGGCCACTGAAGACATCCTCCTCGACAATCTCTCCCGCGAGTTAAGCGACCGGTTTGGCCCCATGCCCCTCGAAGTGCAGAATCTGCTGGCACTCGCACGCCTGAAAAATCTCGGGTCATCAATAGGGCTCGAAAAAATCGACATCCAGAATTCCACGACAACCATCTTCCTGCCCTCCGACGATGACAAGGAGTTCTACGACGGCGCATTTTTCAAGACACTGATCACCTCCCTGCAGGACAGCTCCCTGGTTGCCTATCGCCCGCAGTTCAGGCACGAGAAAAAGATGAAGCTCGTCTTCAACCACCCCGCTGGTGCCGATACGGAACCCATTGCCCTGATCGACAGATACTCGGCCCTGCTCAGGAAAATCGCCACCAGTTAACCCGACATAAAAAAACCGGACCCGGTTTTTTTATTCAATTATTATCCTCGATTTCTCATGCAACTTTTTCCTAAACCGGAATGGTTATGGACTATATGAAGAAAATGCCCTCATAAACATCAAATCATACAGTCATGAGTATCAAAATAAACGACAGGGAGTGCGAAGCCCACATCGGGGATAGATTGCTCGACGTAGCACGTGCAAACCACAGCCATATCGGTTATTTCTGCGGAGGCAATGCCATCTGCCAGACCTGTTACGTCAAGGTCCTCGAAGGTCAGGAACTGCTCTCTCCTATGAGTGACGCGGAAAAATCAATGCTTTCCGATACGCTGATCCGTGAAGGTACCCGTATGGCCTGTCAGACCAAAATAGAAAAACCAGGCCTCGTCAGGGTCCAGACAACTGTTGAAGAGGTGAAGCAGATGGTCGCAACAAACCCGCTGTCTGCGCCTGCCTACATGGGCAAAATGGGCTGGGAATCGGCGGTAAAGTTTACCGATACCATCGCCTTCCAGGCCAGGCGTGAACACGGTGAGTACAAGCTTGAGCTTTGGCAGCTCTTCACTGATGTAATCGTCGGCATTGGCGACGCCATCCAACTGGTGGTGGATGCGGTGCAGTCTGTATTCATAACAAAACCGGCAGTCCCCACGGTAACACAGACGCCTGGAAAGTCTGAGGCCTGCTGTGGTTCGCTTCTCACGACACAAACCTGCTGCACAACCGGCAACGGAAAGACAATATCACCTGATATCGTAAAACTTCATCAACACAGTACAGTCGCCTGCAACTGACAGGTAACGAAAAAAAAGCCGGACGTCCCGGCTTTTTTTTCGCGATACACGGCTGAACTGCCGGGCCATGATGGCTTTGATTCCCGTTGAGCAGGAAGGGATTTTGGTTATATTTATTTTATACATCCGATTGGGCACCGCCCTGCGTAGTAATCGAATCGTGGAACAAATAACACGAGGTGCCTGGTAATCAGTACACGCAGTCTCTATCTGTCATACACCGTTTACCAATGCAAATCTCACTGCCATGATTATCTACATCAACGACAGACCATGCGAAGCACAGGTCGGCGATCTGCTGCTCTCCACCGCCAAAAACAACAAAGCCCATATTGGCTACATCTGCGGAGGCAACGGCATCTGCCAGAGCTGTTTCGTTTACGTAAAGGAAGGCGCAGAATGCCTATCCCAGCCAAGCGAAGAGGAAAAGGCATTTATCTCCGACAAGCTGTTTCAGGAGGGAGGAAGACTCGCCTGCCAGACCGTCATCGTCAAGGAGGGTTCAATCCGCGTCCTGTCGAGGGCTGAGTACTTCAGGAGAATCGTGCTCGGGCTGAACATCCCCGGGTTCATCACCTATGCACAGACCATAGGGTACAACGTCGTTAACAAGTTGCCCTCGGGAGCAGCCAATGTCTTTACAAGAGTGAGGGAAGGACGTCTCAATCCCGTCGATACGCTCGGCAAGATCGCCAGCGGCCTCGGCCCTGCTTCCCTGCTGGCAGCCAACAATTTTGCAGAGACATTCTCGTTCATGCAGGCCCCCATCAACCTGGTCGCCGGCGGCGCCAAAGGGGTACTCGACACCGCTTCCGGTGCGCTGTGCACAGTAAGCGGCGGCAGGCTGCATCTGCCCGGATCGACCTGCCCGACGCATGACGGACAGACACCCATTGTCGAGCGGGTTACCATAACATCGAAGTAAATTCCCCAAAGCTGCATCCAGAGGCCTTTGGCCAGGTAAATCAAGCCTGAGGCCTCTGTACTGCAAAGAGCCTTTTTCACGCAATTCTGACGATCCTTAAAAACGATGGGCTATTCTTCCGACTTTGGTACTCTCGAATTCGAGCTTGGAGTCAAGACACTCGAACGCTGGCTGCTGAAGCCGGAAAAAACGATGAATATCGCCATCGCCATCCCGAAGGAGAGAGCCCAGGACGAAAGAAGGGTCGCCATATCGCCCGCAGGTGTGCAGATTCTGTCAGAACAGGGAATCAGGGTTGTCGTTGAGACCAATGCAGGAATGTTCTGCAATTTCACTGACGACGCATATGCCGCTGCCGGGGCAACGATAGCATCCTGTCCGGAAGAGCTTTACCGGCAGGCAAACGTCATCGTAAAAGTATCACCCCCGCTCCCTGAAGAACTGCCGCTTTTTCTGCCCGGCCAGATGCTGATTTCAGCCGTACACCTCGGCACGGTAAGCCGGCAGATGATCAAAACGCTGGGCGAAAAAAATATTACGGCGCTCGGGTTCGAGTTCATCGAAACCAGGGATGGAGAACTTCCCATCGTCAGAACTTTGAGCGAGATTGCCGGCTCGCTTGCCATACAGACCGCTGCAAAATATCTTGAAACCGGGTACGGAGGCAGCGGCATCCTTCTCGGAGGAATCGCCGGCGTCCCACCTGCTCATGTCACCATCATAGGGGCTGGAACGGTAGGTTTGTTTGCGGCACAAGACGCCCTCGGCCTGGGAGCCCAGGTTACTGTAATCGACAAAGAGATCAACCGGCTCAGGCGTTTCGAGGCGTTCTTCAACCGTCACCTGGTGACAGCCATAGCGAACGATCACTACATCGCTCAATTAGCACGTATTTCCGACGTCATGATCGGAGCACTGAGCCCAAAACAGAAACTGTCAAAACCGCTGGTAAGTGAACCGGTGGTGAAAACCATGAAACCGGGATCGGTCATTATAGACGTATCAATCGACCAGGGAGCCTGCTTTGCCACAAGCAGGCATACGACCCACACCAATCCAATCTATGTGAAGCACGGAGTGACTCATTACTGCGTGCCTAACATTCCGTCGGCAGTAGCCAAAACTGCCTCGTATGCCCTGACAAACACCCTGTTGCCGTTTCTGCAGAAACTGACCGCCCATGAAACCATTCCCGACATCCTCTGGAAAAGCCACAGCCTGAGAAAAGGCACCTACCTCTACAAGGGCTATGTCACCAAGAAAATCCTCGCCGAGCTGACAGACTTCCCCTACCGGGAAATCGACATGCTCCTCGCCACAGCCTGACCCCCGCATCAGTCCAGGGCACATTCCAATCAAGACACATCGCTGAATCGCTTGTGAACAATTGGAGCAGGATGCGACAAGGTGATACACACCAGATTCTCCTGGAAGATATTGGACTGAAGTCCGGGATTTTTTTGTGTGTCGTTGTCCCCGGACTGAAGTCCGGGGGAGGAAATTACCAATAATCATATGGGCTTCTGTCCAATATCTTCAAACCAGTCAAACTGTTGAGGAACTCCCCCTCCCAAGCCCATCAAAGATAATCAAGCGGCTTACCCAACTGTCGGGCGATATAAGAAGCACATGAGACTCCCGAATAGGTGACTGCAATCACCCCCTGCCCTGGAAATGTACTGTCGCCTGCTGCATAAAGATTCCTGACCGGCGTTCTGTTCTGGGGCTTGCGAAGCACGTTCTGCCCGGGTATGAGCAATGGGCCGTAGGAGCCCTCCCAGCGGTTGAGGAATCGCTCGTGTGTCTGTGGTGTAGCCGTTACCATGAGTTCGACAGCCCCCTGCAGTCCGGGCAGGATTTTTTCAACCCTTGCGATAATGGAGCGGGCGTACTTCTCCTTTGCCTGCAGATATTCCTGGCTTTGACGGTCATATTTGTCCCACTGCCAGGTCTCTGCTGTCACAAACACGTGCAATGCGTGTTTGCCTGGAGGTGCAAGCCCAGGATCAAGCACTGTAGGTGCAGAGAAGTAAATTGTGCCTCCATAGTCGTCATACCTGGCCCAATCGTCGACGATGATATGGTGCATGTGGAACCCTTCCGGAATCACTGCGCCATCGACACCGAGATAGATCTGGAACCAGCTCGGCGCCTTTATGAATCGCTCTTCCGGAACCCTTAGCCGGTCGTCATCCACAAGTCTGTTGAAGGTATCCCAGACAGTGGCATTGGTGACCACGGCACGGGCCCTGACCTCCTCGCCACCCCTCAACCATACACCGACGGCCACATCGTCCTCTATTATCACCTTCTCGACCTCGCATCTGAATCGGACCGATCCGCCAAACTTCGCAATACCCTTCACCAGCGCGTCCGGGATGGCCCCTGAACCGCCTACCGGGTAGTTGATGCCTCCATGATGTCTGTCGGCAAGGCAGATACCGGCATTGACCAGCGGAGTCGAATCAGCATCCTGTACCGCCCACGAGTACGACTCGAGATCGATGAACCGCAGAAGCTCCTCATCCTGAATAAAGCGGCGAGCCGTGCCGCCCATTGAATAAAGGGTCTTGACCCCCAAAGCCATAGCCTTGACAGGACTCCTGGCCCCGACGGTCGCAAGATGGAACACATCTTCAAGCGAACCGGCCGGCAAGGCATTCAGGATGTCGTACACCGATTCTAGCTCCTGGTAGAATCGTCGTATTCCCTCCTTTTCATGGGGGAAACGCCTGTACAGGCATTGCAGGAACCGGTCGCGATCGTAATGCACCGGTACGTCGAAGCCGGCCGGCATGTGGTAGTGGATCTGAACGGGATCGGGTATGGTCTGTACAGGAATGCCGAGCTTCCTGAAAATTCGGGCATGGAGGTTGAGAGTTCCCCTTGCGTCGTCCTCGTTGAAACCGTAAAAAACCGATGCCCCTGCATCGAAAGTATAGCCCCCCTTCCTGAACGAAGAGCAACTCCCGCCGGGAAACGCATTTTTCTCAAAAACGGTGGTAGATATACCTCGCTCCTGCAAAAGTGCAGCCGTTGTCAGGCCGCCGATACCTGCGCCTATGACAATAACATCCGCCATTTCAGCCATGATGCCAGAACTGTTTATTTTATCATCCGGATAGGCCATGTAACCCGCACCCGTACACCGAGGATTCAGCAAGTACTGTACGCTGTTGCTGGCGGGTCATTGAGATTTTCAGGGTTAACCTTGATTTACCTCTTGACTCTAAATTCTCTAAAGATATATTTTTTATATTGTTTGTAGGTAGAGGCATTATGGGTATGCAATCGATTCCCCGGCTTTGTACAGTCAGCACATGATCAACACATCCGGCAGCACCAAACGCTATGAATGAGAAAAAACAGATTCTCTCAGCACAGGAAGAACTGAAACAGAAAGAGTTTCAAGAGGAAGCGGTAGCGCACATCAACGCGCTTTATAACTATGCCCTGCATTTGACGATGAACCCCGACGACGCCGAAGATCTGGTCCAGGAAACCTATCTCAAGGCTTATAAATTTTTCAATTCTTTCGAACGGGGAACAAACTGCAAGGCGTGGCTGTTCAAAATCCTGAAAAACAACTACATTAACAAGTTTCGGAAAAACGCGAGGGAACCCGGCAAAGTCGATTACGACCTGATCAAGGATTTTTATCACACGATCAAGGACGTACAGAGCGACACGACCGAAGCCGAGTCGGATTTTTTCCATTCCCTGTTGCATGAAGAGGTTTACCAAGCATTGCAGTCACTGCCGGAAGAGTTCAGGGAGGTCATACAGTTGTGTGATATCGAAGGATTTACTTATGAAGAGATCGCGAATATGGTGGAAAGCCCAATCGGAACGGTCAGATCTCGTTTGTACAGAGGCAGAAAGCTCCTGCGAGCCAAGCTTGAGGATTATGCAAAAAAGCATGGTTTCGACACCGATTCCGGTGAGTAAACCGCTGCCATCACCCAACCAATCAGTTTATTACCATGAATTGTAACAAAGCGATGGTGCTCATGAGTGCTGCTATCGACGGGGAGCTGACCCCGAAAGAAGAAGAAGAACTCGGATCCCATCTCGCTGATTGTCCTGAATGCCGCGCTGAGTTTCAGGATGCCAAAAACACAAAGATCATCATCAGGGAGAGGATCGTTCGCGTTCAGGCGCCGAAAGCTCTGCTGGAGTCTATCGTCAGAATAACCAGCATCACATCCTGATCCCCCACCCATCAATGCCGCATTCCCCCGGAATCCAGACATTGAAGCTAAAATCAGGAATGATCAGGACTTTTTTTTGGTTTGATTTATATGATTAAATAACTATATATTCTTATAGGTTTCTTTATAATGCGGGAAACAAGAGGTATTAACAAGGCTTTGTCATGAGCAAAACGATTACAATTTCCGAAGAAGATGTTAAAAAATGGCATTTCAATATGCCGGATGAGATGCTCGAAGCCGTGTCGAACCGATTCAAGCTTTTATCAGAACCAATGCGCCTGAAAATCCTGAGAACACTCTGTGATGGAGAGCGCACGGTCCAGGAAATCGTCAATGAAGTCAGTGCAAGCCAAGCGAATATCTCCAAGCATCTCGCCCTCATGCACGACAATGGCGTCGTCAGCCGCAGAAAGGAAGGACTCAAATGCTATTACCGGATCACGGACGACAGCATCGTTTATGCATGCTTCCTGATTTCGAAAAGTGTGGTAGAAAACCTTCAGGATCGCCTGAGCTGGATTCAGAAAGTCAACAGCAGCCTGACTGCGTGATTTTCCGCCAACACTACTGAACACCACCTGCCTTCAGCATTTCATGGGAACTGTTGCTTTCTTCTCCCAAAAAAAACGCCCTGAATCTCACTCATTTATCGGACATGCTCTGGCCTGCGAAACCCGTAGACCTAAGCATGCTTCGCTCTGAATGCACTCTTCGCCCGCTTCCCTGTATTAATCCATCCACATGTCGGCAACAAACTCATACGGGAGACTTGCCGGCCCATCTCAAGGCCCACTCTCTGACAAAATCAAGGTCACACTGTCAGAGATATCGCCACAAGTCCTCCTTTTTGTCATACCCCTGGCCTGAAATATCCAACAATCGGGATTGGCACGGCATTTGATCTAGGTAATGCAGAGGCGCGCCCAGGCATGCCAGGCAACATGAATCATCTGTCTGATCAAAAGGATAAATAAAGGAGACTATCATGCTGATGAAAATAGCGAAAGACCCAATGAGATTGTTAGACGACATCTGGAGCGGAGCACAGATGGCCGCTGCCCCGTCGTTCAAGGTTGACATTTCGGAAGACGAGCATGCATTCCATCTCGATGCAGAGCTTCCCGGCGTCAGTAAGGACATGATCTCGCTGAACATTGAGGACGATGTCCTCACCATCAAGGCGGAGCGGGTACAACAGGATGAGCAGAAAAAGAAGGACTATCACCGGATCGAAAGAACTTACGGCGCATTATCAAGAAGCTTCAACATCGGCGAACTGATCGACCAGGAAAACATCGGGGCAGCGTTCGATAACGGAGTACTTCACGTAACCCTTCCTAAAGCGCAGCCAGTCAAGAAGACAAAAGAGATCTCGATCAACTGAAGTATTGCTTAACCGAACGCCTCTCTGCACAAAGGGAGGCGTTCGCATAACGTTTGAACCAAAACCAAAAAGGAAGTAACTCACCATGGGAAAGATTATCGGAATTGACCTCGGCACAACCAACTCATGCGTCTCCGTGATGCAGGGAACTCAGCCGACGGTCATAGAAAACTCCGAAGGCAACCGCACGACACCGTCGATGGTCGCCTTCACAAAAACTGGCGAACGGCTCGTAGGACAGGCAGCAAAACGCCAGGCTGTGACCAATCCGAAAAACACCATCTTTTCGATCAAGCGCTTCATGGGCAGGAAATACGACGAAGTGCCGAATGAAAAGAAACTTGCCTCATACGACGTGGTCAACGATGGCGGTGACGCAAAGGTAAAGATCGGCGACAAGACCTACTCTCCCCAGGAGATCTCGGCCATGATCCTTCAGAAAATGAAGCAGACAGCAGAGGACTTCCTGGGTGAAAAGGTAACCGAAGCAGTCATTACCGTTCCAGCATATTTCAATGACGCCCAGCGCCAGGCGACTAAAGACGCCGGTAAAATTGCAGGCCTCGATGTCAAGCGAATCATCAACGAGCCGACCGCTGCAGCCCTTGCCTACGGCCTCGACAAAAACAAGAAAAGCGAAAAGGTCGCGGTGTTCGATCTTGGCGGTGGAACGTTTGATATTTCAATCCTTGAACTCGGCGACGGTGTCTTCGAAGTCAAATCGACCGATGGCGATACCCACCTCGGCGGCGACGACTTCGACCAGAAGATCATCGACTATCTGGCAGACGAATTCAAAAAGCAGGAAGGAATTGATTTGCGCAAGGATGCCATTGCCCTGCAGCGCCTGAAAGAAGCTGCTGAAAAAGCCAAGGTTGAGCTCTCCTCGCGAACCGACACGGAGATCAACCTCCCTTTCATAACAGCAACCCAGGAAGGCCCGAAGCACCTTGTTATCAACCTGACGAGAGCCAAGTTCGAAGCGATGTGCACAGATCTGTTCGACAATCTGCTCGATCCGTGCCGCCGCGCCGTAAAGAACTCCAAGCTCGACATAAAGGAGATCGACGAGGTTGTGCTGGTCGGTGGTTCAACCAGGATCCCGAAAGTCCAGAGCCTTGTGAAGGATTTCTTCGGCAGAGAGCCCAACAAGAGCGTGAACCCTGACGAAGTTGTCGCCATCGGCGCAGCAATCCAGGGTGGCGTGCTCAGAGGCGACGTCACCGACGTGCTCCTTCTCGACGTCACCCCGCTGTCACTCGGCATCGAAACCCTCGGTGGAGTGATGACTCGCCTGATCGAATCCAACAGCACGATCCCGACCCGCAAGCAGGAAGTATTCTCTACCGCGGCCGACAGCCAGACCTCGGTTGAAGTGCATGTTCTTCAGGGTGAACGCCCAATGGCTACGGACAACAAGACGCTCGGCAGGTTCCACCTTGGCGACATCCCGCCGGCACCAAGGGGCATTCCACAGATCGAGGTAACCTTCGACATCGATGCGAACGGCATCCTGAACGTATCGGCCAAAGACAAGGCAACCGGCAAAGAGCAGAGCATCAAGATCGAGGCAAGCACAAAGCTGACTGAAGCTGAGATCGAAAAGATGAAGGAAGATGCTAAAGTTCATGCTGCGGAGGACCAGAAGCGCAAGGAGGAGATCGAAATCAGAAACTCCGCCGACTCGCTCATCTTCAGCACTGAAAAGCAGCTTACCGATCTTGCCGACAAGCTCCCGGCCGAGAAGAAAGCCGCAATCGAAAGCGCTCTCGAAAAGCTGAAGGAAGCGCACAAAGGCGGTAGCGTCGACGCGATCAAACCGGCCATGGACGAGCTGACCAAAGTCTGGAGCGACGCAGCTTCCGACCTTTACTCACAGCAGCCAGCCGGCGGTCCCGAGGCAGCCCAGCACGCCCCTGAAACCGACGGTCATGCAGGCAAAGGCAGCAGCGACGGAGCCGTCAACGCCGAATACGAAGTAATCGACGGCAACGACAAATAACCGGCCCAGACAGATAGATTGTTATTCACCAAAAGCAAAAGCCCCAGGAATCAAAACCTGGGGCTTTTGCCATATGAATCAATGAAACAGAGACCTGACCGGTACGCGGTCATTGACGCCACCCACTGTCGATAAAGCTTGAAATATATCCTCCTGATTTTCTGGGATCTTCATACTCAGGTTGCGTCTCCTATCGTGCTTTATGATTTCATTTAAATCATCTTCAATCTCCCTTATTGATTATTTCAGCCTCACGGCTGCTCTCCAAAACCAAATTGACGATGTACTCAAGCATGAAAAGTGCCTTCACCTTCCCTTGAAGCTGACTTATGCCAATATATCGCTCCTTGTTCAAGTTCAAATCCTCCTCAAATCCAGCCTTGGCATCCCTTCCCTTAACGTCGGTGTTGAGTAATGACATATGGAACAGTTGTTGCCCACCCTCCGAAATCTGCCTGTACAAGCTCTGATCTCCGTGGTCAAAAATCTGACGCACAACGCTCAGATTATCGGCGAAGTTACTGCTCAAGAATTTTTGACTGAGCAAACCTGAAATGTTATGTAAAGACGCTGCTTCACTCGGAAGAATCACAGGAGTCAGCAAGTGAAGCAATTCATGAAGCTCAGCACTGGAGTATGGATCAAGGTTGAGCCTCATAATCGTGCCCAGGCTTGTAAGCGATGGCATTTCGCGTACAAGCAACTTGCATAACCGGACTTGTCCTACACGGTATACATATTTCTGCAGTAAACTTATATCAGCACCAGTCAACGTTGCCGAGACTGATTCCACCAGATTACCTGCTTCATCAGTCAGAGACAACTTAACTTGTTTCATTGCATGGGGGGGCTTGTCAGGCGAGTGATGTTCTCTCATCGTATCTATCAAATGGAAGTTCAGCAAAAGATGCTGCTCATGAACACACTACTCGGATCAGTACCACACAAATATAGATATAATCGCAGATATACAGCGAATAAATTTTATTTAAGTTATTCTATAATAACTATTTAAAAGACGACAACAAATACATGTACAACATATACGACATAACCTGGACATGGAGGTTTATGGGTAATAAGACCTGGGAAATAGCACCCCAAGCCCCTCGCAAAACCGTAGCTGAACGTCTCCATTCATCCGGTTCCCATTGTCAAGCCTTTCGGGATATCCCTGGATCTCCGGTGCACTGACGCCTCCTGATTCGCCCTTGAAAGTCGATCGAAAATAAGAAAACCTTCTTTGACGAACCTGGCTCATGGGCAAAACACGGCAGACAGTTTTCAGCAGCACTGTTTTGTCAAAAATCATTATTATGTCGCAAAAAACTTTACCGGATAATAATCGACAAAGGAACATCATGAGCGACTCGCCCAACTGCCCGAAATGCAACTCTGAATACACCTACGAAGTCGGAGCTCTCCTGACCTGCCCCGAGTGCGGCCATGAGTGGAGCAAGTCGGCGGCACCTGCGACGGAAAAGGTCCGCGTCTGGAAGGATGCGAATGGGAACATATTGCAGGACGGCGATACCGTAACGGTGATCAAGGATCTCAAGGTCAAGGGATCGTCATCTGCAATCAAGGGTGGTACGAAGGTAAAGAACATCCGGCTTATCGAAGGCGACCACGACATCGACTGCAAGGTCGATGGCTTCGGGCCGATGCAATTGAAGTCGGAATTTGTCAGGAAGGCCTGAGGATTCAGAAATAATCCTGAACAGTGGCCCGGCTCCGGTTACTGTTCCCGATATAATGGCAGATAGACATTGAATGTCGTCCCATTTCCTTCTTCAGTCCGGCAATTGATATATCCATTGTTCTGCTTGACGATGCCATAGACTGTTGCCAGGCCAAGACCGGTTCCCTTGCCAACCTCTTTGGTTGAGAAGAAAGGTTCGAAAATATGCGGAAGAACCGTTTTATTGATACCTGTGCCGGAATCGGTTACTGAAAGCATGACGAAATCACCTGGTATCGAACAGGCATGTCCTGCTTCGCAGTCGGACTGTTCGACATGAACGGTGCGCGTTTCCAGCTTGATCTTGCCACGACCATTGATTGCATCAAGAGCGTTGACGACAAGATTGGTGATGATCTGATCGAGTTGGGACGGGTCGATGAAAACCTGTGAATGAAGATTTTCCGGAAACCAGTCCAGTTGAATATCTTCCCTGATCAACTGTGTAAGCATCTGATAAAGCTTGCCAAGTTCTTCGTCCAGGTCCAGCCGTTTCGGATGAACATGCTGCTGTCTGGCGAAACCGAGAAGCTGGCGAACGATATTCGCTGAGCGGTTCGCTGCACTTCGAATGACTTCAAGACGCGCATAGGCCGGGTGGTCCCTGTCAGTCTTGGCAAGAAGCAGGTCCGTATTCCCGATTATTGCGGTAAGAACGTTGTTGAAGTCGTGAGCAATTCCTCCAGCCAATTGTGCCACAAGCTCCATCTTCTGTGACTGATATAGCTGATCCTGCAGATTCAGGTAATCAACCTCCCCTTGCTTTCGTTCGGTAATATCCTGCACGATCCCGGTCATGCGTTCCGGCTTACCGCTGTCATCGAACCTGGTTGATCCGATTATCGAAAGCCAACGGACCTCTCCATCCGTTCTGCGTACGCGAAATTCATCAACCCAGTGAGTTCCGGGTCTCGAAGCCCGATCCTGCAGGTTTTGAAGAATTCGAGGACGGTCCTCATCGAGGATGTGTTCAAGAAAATTCTCCCATTTCCATTCCGGCAACGGCGACTCGTATCCGAAAAGGCGATCATGCTCATCAGTGCGAGTCATCGTGTTATCCTGCAGATTACACTCCCAGACTGCCACCTGTGCACTTATCAGAGCAAAATTCATTTTCTCCTCAAAATCCTCGTTCGCCTTTTCCGCCAGTTTTTGCTTGGTAATATCCCGTGATATACCTAACAGTCTAACAGCATTGCCGTTATTATCCCGTTCAACTCCTCCAATATCCCAAACCCAGCGGATTTCGCCACTGTTTCTGCGAATACAGTACTCGATGCTCCATTCATGAGGATTTGTTGTTATCTCATGGAACAACCTGTCAACCCTTTCCCGATCTTCCGGAATGACATACTCACAAAAAATCTCGTATTTCCATTCGGCAGGAGGCCCTTCATACCCGAATAGACGGGCATGTTCAGCCGTGAGATAAGCCTGGCCATCTTTCAGGTCTAAACCCCAGCCACCCAGATGGCATTTCTCAAGAGTGAATTCCCATTGATTGTGGATACCCTGATATGTCCGCAGTTCCTTTTTCTGCTCTGTAATATCCTGGGAAATGACAAACAACTGATTGATTGCACCTTCAGGGCTATGGACGGGATAGATGTCGTACTTGAAGGTTCTTGTATTCAGTTCATCCTCAAAAGAGTATGGTTTACCGGAGCTCAGAACCGACTGAACCTGGGTTTTACGTCTGGCTCCACTCCCGTTCGGGTAGATGGGGGTTGAATCCATCAGGTCATAGACGTTGGCCCCGATACACTTCGAGAGCGCCCTGCCAAATCGCTCAGCAACCTTGACATTTGCATCAAGTATGGTCCCACTGGGATCAATGACATAAACAGGCTCAGGAAAGGAGCCGAACAGTGTAGAAACAGTATTCTTTATCAGATCTCCACCTGTCATAATGTTTTTTGGGAGCCGGGGCATAGGCAATTCATTGATTATCCTCAATAATGCAAATAAACACCTGTCCGCGACAGGAATTCATCGTGTATTACGTTGGGTTCATAAACCTTGACATGAATCATGGAAAACTGACTCATGGTCTCAGGGTGGGGTAATCAGAAGTTACAGGATTTCGCCGCTATCCGCAATATCGCGATCAATCTTCAAGAAACAGCTTCGGGCCAACAACCTTCAGCATGCGAGTTATTGGAACGCATTGCCTCAATTACCAGGGACCATACTCCCGGATAACCTCTTTTTGTCTGGTTTGTTAATGGTGACAGCCTGCACAACACACAATGGCGGTGCACTTTCGATCTGCGGGGGTACCATTGCAAGCATCTGCCCCTTTGTCAGGACCCATAGGTACCGGCCACGGCAAAGACTTAGACGCCTGATCTGCATGTTTCAGTTCCGATGGCACTGCTTGATCATGAAGAAGCCAGTTGGCCTGCCGCTGTGCACGCCTGTGATATTGACCAGGGCTCCGCAACCTACGATTGTCTGATAGACACTGAAATTGCTTGCACCAAACCCAGGGACATGATTGCCCGATCATCGTTTGCTGATACGACAATGAAATTGGAGTTGCGATTTCCGGAAGCGACGACAGTGTCTTCGGAAAGTGCAGTTACAATCGATCTTGCCATGATGGTCCGGAAACGACACATACAACAGTAAATCCTGGGAATTAATGCTTTTATGCCGTCCAGACAGGATCGCACGTTTGGCTGTTCGCGCTGACTTTAATTGCAGAACATGTCAGGAAAAGATTGTTCATGACTTCATTGTCACAGCATTTAATCACCACTGAATGCGCCCCCGACGGGAAGAGGGCATTATGGATCTACGGAATTGAGGTTTAGAGTCAGGAAGCGCTCCGATACATCAGGAGTTAAAGATTTGGGATTCTGACACGAAAAAACACAGGCTTAATAATAGAGAACCTGTTTTACATGCAGCAACCGGAATCATCAGCCTGAAGCCCCTTTGCAGAAACATGATCGACAACTCTTGACAGCAGGAAAATAAAGCTTCGCGAAGAGCCGAATGAACCAATGGATTCGCATGAATCCCTTTTTTATTTGCCGACCTTTTGCTAATTTAGGTTTATTGAATGTTTGTACCGTAACTGGCGCCCAGTCAGCCAATTAAACCGAGCAGAACCATGCAACCTCAGCTCAGTCGTCCATTCACCGAATCCAACCAGGTCCGCAAACATGTATCGGGTCCCTGGTCAGGCAATGCGGTTCACAAGGCGGAAAAATATTTCATCACTTCTGCAAAAAGGGATCGCAACGACAAGCTCCAGATTGAAATTATGCCTGCATCGGGACGCAGGAAGCTCTCTCCCACCAAAGAGATGATCCGAAGGCTTATCGCTGGAGAGATTGAGATTTGGGTCCTCACGACACAGCCGGATATAGCCATAAATCTTACCCAGAAAGTACTCGACAACGAAAACCGTTACGTCATCGACTTTGACAAACGGGGCATCAAATGGACCATGAGGGACATTCCTGTTTTCTACGACATGGGCAAAGGCCTTTGTGTCGAAATTGATCGCAGGACATATACTCTCAACGAGTTTTTCAAATAAACAGGCTTGTTTCAGCAGCATTACCAAACAGATCTGTTCAACGAAAGCCATGCCTCAACAACATGGCTTTCCGTTTTTCATCCTTTGAAGAAAGGGACCTAAGGGACTTAAGGGAGCTGAAAATAAGAGCCAAGTCACCTGTTGTGTGGGTGATATCTTAGATAAGACTTTTTGAATGAATAAATTACAAGGGCGTTTAAGCACAATTATACCCTTGAAAGTTTAATTGCCGATAAAAAACCCTGTAACTCATTTCAGCAAAGTATTTTATTGCATATTGTGCCAACAAAAAAAGGTTACTTAGCTCAAAAATAAAGAGCAGGGCGGGTATAACAATGACCGTTTACGCAGTTCTCCAAACTTCCTCCATCTCCATAATCATCATTCTCTCCCCACACATCCCTTTCGCCAAACATCACTCTCCCCTTTAAACAGCAAAACCCGCTCACTGCAAAGGTTTTGCTTAAAGCTACAGAATCAAAAATCCCCGCCGCCTACTTAGCTATTTAAGCTTCTTTTTGGCAAGCTTGGCTTCCGGTGACACCGGATAGAGATTGGCTACGTCCTTGAAGCGCTGCTTCGCGTTGACTTGGTCACCGATCTTTTCGAATGAAAGCGCCTGCTTGTAGAGCGCAGCCGGACGTTTCGGGCTCTTCGTATATTTCGCAATCACAGTCTGATATTCGAGAATGGCTTTTTCATACCATTTTTCGTTGAAATAGGCTTCGGCAATATAAAACTGTGCATCGGCAACCTGTGGCGACTTCGGATTCTGTGTCATGAATGCAGTGAAGTTGTCCCGCGCACCGGAATAATCCGCTTTTCCCATCTTTGCCAACCCATCCTTGATAAGTGCATCAGAGCCTGTCGGTGCCTTGGTCTTTGCTGACGCTGGCACTTTGGCGGCCGCCTCAGAAGCTGCGGGCCTGGTTTTTGCAGTAGCTGATGTATCTGCCGGCGACCTGCTTTCGGTACCAGATGGCGGACCGACTACCTTCAGCGGCGTTTTTTTGCTGCCATCCTCAATACCGAGATACTGCTCGATCTTTGCAAGCCGACTTTCGATGTCATCGGTTTTCCTGACAAGGAGTGAATCCTCGACATCATGCCGTTTGACAGATTCATTAAAATCGTGCCGCAACTCATTGATACCACCTTGCGCTGATGCTATTTCTTCACGGTATCTGGTGATCTCAGAATAAGAGCCTGCTGACTGGTTCTTTATTACCGATGATTCTTCCTTCAGTTGCGTAACCTGTCCCCGGACGTCGCTCAGATCGGATTGCGATGCACATGCTGAAAGCAAAACGAAAGGGAGAAACAGCAGTGGTCGTGTATTCATCATTGAGCTGTTGTTTGTTCATTGTAGACGATACCAGTGACCGGAGTCGCCCCAGTCACTGGCACAATGTTATGATAAGACACTTATTTCGTCACAAAGTGGGCTCTTCTGTTTTTCGCCCAGGCATCTTCGTTGTGTCCGGGATCAAAAGGACGCTCTTCCCCGTAGCTGACAGTCGAAAGGCGCTTGCCATCTGCTCCGAGGGTAATCAGATATTTTTTAGCTGCATCTGCACGGCGCTCGCCGAGGGCGATATTGTATTCATCAGTGCCCCTCTCGTCGCAATGCCCTTCAATGGTTACTGATGGGAGGCTGTGTTTCTGCATCCACACCGCATTCTGTTTCAGCTGCTCCTGAGCGTCAGGGCTCAGTGCCGAGCTGTCAAAATCATAGAAAATGTCACCAAGAACCGACCCGGAAACCGCAGCGCCGCTACCTGCTCCCGCACCAGATTCCACACCGACGCCGGCCCCGACACCTGACTGGGTACCTGCCCCGGCAGAGTCGCCGCTCGTAGAGACTGCGCTTTTTGATGAACAACCGGCCAGAACAATCATGGCGGCTCCGATAATACCAGGCAAAGTATGTCTCATAACGTTCCTATCGTTGATCAGTTTACAAAAACAGGCCCGGTAGGCTTGTAAACCCACCGGGCTATCATCATCACATGGTTATTGCTAGGGGTTATTCCTCTACAAAGTGAACCCTTCTGTTCTTTGCCCACGCCTCTTCATTATGTCCGGGATCGAAAGGCTTCTCTTCACCGAAGCTTACGGTTTTGAGGCGAGATGGATTAATACCGAGGTTTACAAGGTACTCCTTTGCTGACTGAGCCCTGCGCTCACCAAGAGCCATGTTGTACTCGTTGGTTCCACGTTCATCGCAGTGGCCTTCGAGGATTACCGACTTTTTCGCGTTGGCAGAAAGCCATGCTGCATTGGTCTTCAACTGCGACTGAGTTGATGCAGTCAGTTCGGAACGGTCGAAATCGAAGAATACATCACTCATGGGAGCCACGACCGCAGCCACTGGAGCAGCAGGAGGTGGAGGCGGAGGAGGTGGTGGTGTTGTCACAACTTCTTTATCACAGCAGCAAGCACCCAATAACAGAAGAGCGGGAATGTACAGAAATCTTGCTTTAGGGTTAACGTTTGTCATATATCCTCCATGATTAGTTGACGAAAAACAGTATAGAACTATCTTATAATAGACCAGGACGGCTGTTGCTGTTCACCATCCATCTGAAGCAATGCTCTTTGATTGGTGCCGTCAGCATTCATGACAAAAAGCTTTCTTCTTCCCTGGCGATTTGATGTAAATACAATCATACTACCATCAGGTGACCAGGATGGATATTCGTTTGCCTTTGTGCCACTGGTCAGTTGCAGAAGACCTGAGCCATCTGCATTTATCATAAATATATTTATTTCACCATTTTTTTGCATTGAAGAGTATAAGATTTTATCACCTGCAGGCGACCAGGCCGGTTGGGTATTGTAATTTCCACTGAAAGTCAACCTATGCACATTGCCTGTTTTCAAATCCTGAATAAAGATATGTGGCTTACCTTCACGCGTTGATACAAAGGCCATCCTCGATCCTTCAGGTGAAAAGGTGGGCGATACATCGATACCCCTGCTTTTAGTCAACCGTCTGGAAAGAGTGCCGTCGGCCTTGACGAGATAAATCTCCTGATCCCCATCGATAGACAGTGTTGTCGCGCACTCGTCCTTACCGGGTAACCATCCGGGATCAATGCATACTCCAGGCTTTCTTAACGCTGCAGTCGTTTTGGTGGAAAGATTTTTGATATATAAGTCTGGCCTGCCGCTTGTGTAGTCAGTCCATGCAAGGTATTTCCCGTCTTGCGAAACAGCAGGAGTCAGGGAAATCGATCGCGAGCTTGTTATCTGCTCGATATTCTGGCCGTCGAAATCGCACATGTATATCTCCTTGAAGCCTGTGCGGTTCGAGACAAAAACGATCTTCGTGCCGAAAACCGACTTCTTGCCGGTTAGAAGTTCAATCAGGTCGGAACAGAATCGCAATCCAATCTCTCGAAGCTGCTTGTCCGTCCCGGTATACTTTCTGTTAAGCAACTGCTTGCCGGTGATATCGTAGACCTGCATGTCAAGATTCGGCTCTCCAGATTTTTTGGACACAGCGCCTGTGACGTAGATATCGCTACCCACTGAACTGATGGCCCCGAAATTGATGGTACCGTCCTGAGCATTCCTGATGTTGCCTGGTGCAGCCATCAGGTTGAAAAGACCGGTAAAATCGAGACCGCCCTTGATGGTAGCGTCAAGGCTTCTGGCCCATTCGGACTCCCTGTCTCCCTTTGCAGCCGATTTGTCGAGTACGATGGAGATCCTTTCAGTCCCCTGCTTTCGAATGACTATGTACTCTTTCTCTTTGACCTCTTCAGCCCTGAGCATCAGGGGAAGCATAAGCATGCAGCATAACGCAATAATGGTACGAACAATCGGAATCCTGGTATTTCGCATGTTGTCTGATGATTGGTTGAACATTATCCGGAAAAGAGAATCAGGGGCAGGTTATTGGAACAGGGAGAACTAAATGCAGAAATAAGTTAATGGATCTGCCAGAAATCTTCAACAGGAGCCGTCTACGTTCAATATAATGAAACGCCCATAGCATTTACGGCTGCACTTCGACATGATCGTCAAAATATCCGGCATCAGGCACGGCTTCAGCGCGCGAGACCTTCAGGAGTAAATGCAAAGCCAACCCTGACACCACGAGGTCCATACTCTTTTGGAACCTGAGGAAACGGGACTGACTTCATAATGGCGTTTTTCGCAGCGTTGTTGAGATATTCGCTGGACGATTTTCTATCGAAGCGGAACTCCCCAAGGCTGCCATCGGGCAATATATTGATCTCGACATAGACCTCCAGACCAGGCGCATTCCGGACCAGCTGTCTTGAAAAGAACCAATTACCCTCGATAATACCCGCAATTCTGGCCTGGTAAGGATCAAAAGCGCCACCGCCTTTACCGGCACGACCACCTCCGCCACCGGACCCGAACCCTGAGGATGCAGGCCCACCACCACCCTGTGCAGCCACTTTTTTCTGGAGGTTGGCCAGGGTATTGTTCATGTTGCCGGCGTTGCTGGCAGGTTTTTGCGTTGTAGTTTTTTTCTTCAGCTGTTCAAGCGTACTCTGGAGATTCTGCTGACGCAGCTTTTCCAGGTCGACCTGTGTCTCTTTTTTCGGAACCGGAACAGGTTGCGGGACCTTCTTTGTGACGACAGGCTCAGGAATCTTCTTTGGTTGAGGGGGCTGCGGCTCCGGGACTTTCCTGACAGCCACCGGCTTCGGCTCCGAAGGCTCTTTGGCGACTGAAGGAGCCGGTTGAGGAGCAATTTTCGGTCCACCCGCTGCGCCAGGAATGCCAGGCATCGAAACGAGGCTGACGCTGACGATCTTCATGGGGGGGTGGGTAAAAACGAAATAGATCTGCAGAAGAACGACCGCAACAATAACGGCAACGTGTACTGCAGCCGCAATGCCGACCCAGACGGAAAACTTCCGCCGTTCCTGTCTCACTTCATCCTTTATGCTCATATGGCGTCCGCCGAATCAACGTTTTTGGCGATTCGACACCGCAGGCTCGGTAACCATGCCGATTTTTTCAACGCCAGCCTCCCTGATAGAGGCCATAACCGACATGACGAAACCGTAGGGGAGGGATTTGTCAGCCTTGAGATAGACCTCTTCGGCTTTTCTCGATTCCAGAATCTTTGGAAGCTGCTCGGCTATATCACTGGCATCAATCTGGTAATCATTGATCATCACTTTCCGTGATCCGTCGACACTTATGACCAATCCCTTCGGATCGATATCCATCCTTTCATGCGTCGTCTGGGGAACCTCTACCTTCACCCCGCTGGTCATCATGGGGGCCGTCACCATGAAAATGACGAGCAACACCAGCATGACGTCCACGAAAGGCGTCACGTTGATCTCGCTCATGAGCCTTGTCTTCTGTCCTGTCATCATCGCTTCGGGCCTCCCCTGTTAGTGGTTGAGGTAGGAATCGATGAAATCGGGGACAAAATCCTCGAGGTCACGTTCGATCTGCCCGATCTGCTGGGTGAAATAGTTGTATCCGATAACTGCAGGAATGGCTGCGACGAGTCCTGTGGCTGTAGCGATAAGCGCTTCGGAGATACCCGGAGCGACCGCAGCAAGCGAAGCCGACTTCATGAGGCCGATGTTCTGAAAGGAGCTCATGATGCCCCAGACCGTGCCGAAAAGTCCGATGAACGGAGCCGTATTGCCAACGGTTGCAAGAAAAGGAACCAGGTGCGTCAGGCGCTTGCTTTCGGCGTTGACCTCCCGTTTGACAGCAAGGGTGATGCGCTCCCTGAGCTGGGCGATCGTGCTCTTGTCGCGCATGGCGCTGTATTCGACATAGCCGGCACGAAACACCCGCGGAAGCGAACCATTCCGGAAATTTTCGCTCGAAGCAAAAAGCCTGTCGGCATCCCGCACTTCGAAAAAGGTATCGAGAAAATCCTGCGATTCGCTGATCGACTTCCTGACGAATCCGAACTTGTAGGCGATGATCGCCCACGAAATAATGGAAAATATGATCAACACTATGAGGACCGCTATTACAACAGGTCCAGCTCCTGTAACCATCGAAACAATTCCACCGCCGGCATTTTCAGTCATGTTCAGCTCGCTCTGATAGTTTCACGTTAGAAAGACACCAGTCTCTGGACTACGATGTAAGCGACCACAGATCCTGATATTGCACACAATGTATTGACCATATCGTTGTTAACAAAATCATATCCCTTGATAAGCTTGTTGACCACCTTGCTGCCGTCGGGAGCGATGCTGTGGGTACGTTCAGTCACCTTTTCACGGATGGGATCAAAGTACTGCGCCTGAACCGTAGCCCCGAAAAAGCTGTCGACAAGGCTGGAGAAAAGGCCTGCAATGCCAATAACCAGAAGGGATTGCAGAATACCAACCTTGTTGATCCATGAAACGTTCATGATGATTGCGCTCGAACAGATGAGAAGCGAACCGAGAAATGATGCTGAGGTGCCCGGTATGGATACGCCTCCCGATGTCCCGACAGGAACCTCCTTGAAAGTGGTAACGAGACGAGCCTTTGGGTTTGGCCACATCGTGCCGATTTCAGTCGCCCAGGTATCTGCCTGCACCGCAGCCAGTGTCCCGAGATAAGCAAAGAAAATGTATGGGTCTGCGGTCAGCGAATAGATCACCATCATGATCCATGCTACGCCGCCGTTGGCATAGACCTGACCCGCATCACGCTGCGACCCTTTTTCAAATACGAGATCGAATTTGGCCTTGCGCTTGTGACCGAGCTTTGACAGAATGGATGAGAGAAAATAGAAGGTCAGGAGCGGCACGGTCCAGTCGAGACCACCGACGCCAAAGATCGTCGACCCGAGGAGAAAAGTAGCTGTGGCCCCGCTGTTGTTCAGAAACTTGACCTTGATCGAGAATAGCGCCACGGCCAGGGCGAAAAGTCCGCCGAGCAGGAATCCCTCGATCGTCACCATTTTGTTTACGTCGATCAGGTAGAGCACATACGAAATCGACACCGGAATGAACAGATTGTCAAGGCCATAGGAGAGCAACGCCTCGACGGCTGTCGCGATGAGGGCCAGGAGCAGCGCGAGACCGAGTAGCATCCAGAAAGGCTTGCCTGCAAGGCCGCCATTGAAAGACCCCTGGAACACAAACAGGGAAGCGGAAAGGATAAGCATGCTCGAAACGAACATGGCGACCGACCCTTCGACAGTCTTTCTGCTTTTCGTCATGTGTTCGATATGGCGTCCTCCGAACGCGGTTCCGACCAGAGCGGCCAGGGCGTCGCTGATACCCAGAACCAGCATTGAGGTCTGGAGGATCCAGATATGCGAATTCCAGAGAAAAAGCAACTGCAGAAAAAAGACCAGCGGGAACAATACCGGCCCATAGCTGTTTGCCGTCTCTTCTGGCCCCATTTTGTCAGGTTCACCATGCAGGGATCTGAACAAGCCGGCACGGAGACTCAACAGGCCGACTCCGGTAAACAGAAAGGCGGTCAGAAGCGGGTAGGCGTTGGACTTGAAGTAAGAGGGAATAAAAAACATTACGACCCCCATGCTCAGATGCAGCACTTTTCGGACGACCAGGGGGCTCACACTGAATTTTCTGGTCAGAAGTTCACCAAGAAAAAGAAATGAACCGACAAGGGTCAACAACAGAAAAAAAGACGGAAGATCCTGTGAAGGCGGGGACTGGAAACTCAACATTGCGCTGACATTTAGAGGGTTGAATCATGAGCAGCATCTGGCACTTGGTTCAATATCTAAAAAAATAAGATTTTTAATTTTTTACACCAGTTTGGAATGAGGAAATATTTTCCGTTTTTCAAAAGTTTTGCCCGATGTACTTCTTGACTTAATAGTTGGGAAAATGTAACTTGTTTGCAATTTCCTTCTTAAACTGGCGCGACAATCGATTTACAGCAATGCCGTTTACGACCACAAATCGTTTCAAGACACGAGCCACCGGATGCCAGGGCAAATCCCGCCCCGCCTCCCCTAAGGCCGCAAGCATCCCTGTGCATTACCTGCAGAACGTCCTCTTCTCCGGCATTGGCCAGGCAGTATCGGTATCTGTCGTACAGGTACTCATTCCCGTAGCCTGACCCGTCAGACCTTTCCCAAGTCCATCGTATTTTCCAAGACAATACATCAGACTCCAAGGCTTCGGGACTGGCAAGCCCCGGATATTGTTTTTTAATTGCTAACCATTTACACCGATGAGATCTGACACCATAAAAAAAGGATTCGAAAAGGCTCCCCACCGCAGCCTCCTCAAGGCGACCGGAGCCGTGAGATCGAAAAGCGATTTTTCAAAGCCCTTTATCGGGATCTGCAACTCGTTCAATGAGCTGATTCCCGGCCATGCGCACCTTCAGGAACTTGGTAAAATCGCCAAGGAGGCTGTGCGCGAGGCAGGAGGCGTCCCGTTCGAGTTCAACACCATCGGCGTGTGCGACGGCATTGCCATGGGACATGTCGGCATGCGCTATTCACTTGCCAGCCGTGAAATCATAGCCGATTCGGTTGAGACCATGGTCGAGGCACACCGGCTTGACGGACTGGTCTGCATCCCGAACTGCGACAAGATAACCCCCGGTATGATGATGGGTGCACTGAGGACAAACGTTCCGGTCATATTCGTTTCCGGCGGACCGATGCAGGCCGGCCACACCCCTTCCGGCAAAACCGTCGACCTGATTTCGGTCTTCGAAGCCGTCGGGAAGTTCAGCACAGGTGAAATAAACGAGGATGAGCTCCAGACCATCGAAGAGTGCGGATGCCCCGGTTGCGGATCCTGCTCAGGCATGTTCACGGCAAACTCCATGAACTGCCTCTGCGAGGCGCTCGGCTTTGCCCTGCCCGGCAACGGCACAATTCTGGCTGTCGACCCGAAAAGGCTGGAGCTGGTCAAAAGTGCTTCAAGACGAATCGTCGATCTGGTCAGGGAAGATGTCAGGCCGAGGCAGATCCTCACGCGCCGCGCCCTGCTCAACGCCTTCTCGCTCGATTTCGCCATGGGTGGAAGCACAAACACCATCCTGCATACGCTGGCCATCGCCAACGAGGCCGAACTCGATTTCGATTTTTCGGAGCTGAACGGACTTTCTGCAAAAACGCCCTATATCTGCAAGGTGAGCCCGGCTACAACCGAAGTGCACATCGAGGATGTGGACCGTGCAGGCGGCATCTCAGCAATTCTTAAGGAGCTTTCGAAAATCGACGGCCTGCTTGACCTTTCGGCCATGACCGTCACAGGTAAAACCCTTGGGGAGAACATCGCCGGGGCTGAAGTGCTCGACTACAAGGTTATCCGCCCGGTCAACGATCCTTATTCGGCGACCGGCGGCCTTGCTGTGCTGTACGGGAACCTCGCACCGAACGGCGCTGTTGTAAAGACGGGCGCGGTCAGCCCATCCATGATGAAGCATACCGGCCCTGCAAAGGTTTACGACTGCCAGGATGATGCCATTGAAGGTATCATGTCTGGTGACGTCAAGGCCGGTGACGTAGTAGTCATCCGTTACGAAGGTCCCCGCGGCGGTCCGGGCATGCCTGAAATGCTCTCGCCGACCAGCACCATCATGGGCCGTGGTCTGGGCGACTCGGTCGCACTGATCACTGATGGACGTTTTTCCGGAGGTTCGAGAGGAGCCTGCATAGGCCATGTCTCCCCCGAAGCTGCCGACAGAGGTCCCATCGCGGCCCTGAAGACGGGCGACACAATCACCATCGACATCCCTGCTCGCAGCATGACTGTTGACCTCGACGACGAGACGATCAGGGAGAGGATCGCCGCACTGCCGGCTTTCGAGCCAAAAATCAAGAAGGGATACCTCGCCCGCTATGCGCAGATGGTCACATCGGCCAATACGGGTGCGATCCTGAAAACGAAGTTTTAATGCAAGCGCCTCAGTCAGGCCTTAAATCAAATTGTTCGAACCATGCATGAACACGGACAGAAACTGAACGGATCCGAAATATTTTTCGAGTGTCTGCGACGTGAAAACGTCGAGTATATCTTCGGCTACCCCGGTGGGGCTCTGCTGAAGGTTTACGAAACCCTCCATGACGTAAAGGACATCAAGCATATCCTCGTCCGTCACGAACAGGGTGCGACCCATATGGCCGAAGGCTATGCCCGTGCCACGGGCCGACCAGGAGTGGTGCTGGTCACCTCGGGACCCGGTGCCACCAATACGGTCACAGGCATCTCGAACGCCTACATGGACTCTACCCCGCTGGTGGTCTTTACCGGACAGGTGCCAAGCACGCTGATCGGTAATGATGCGTTCCAGGAAGCGGACATCGTGGGCATCACCCGTCCGATCACCAAGCACAATTTCCTTGTCAAGGATGTCAGAGAACTTGCGTCCACCATCCAGAAGGCATTCTACCTTGCAACAACCGGCAGACCAGGGCCGGTGCTGGTCGATATGCCAAAAGATGTGCTCAATGCCGAGTGCCCCTTCGAATGGCCTGAAAGCGTCGAGATCCGCGGATATAAACCGACGGTCAAGTGCCACTCGAACCAGGTCCAGAAAGCCGCAAAAATGATCGCGAAGGCCAAGCGCCCGCTCTTCTACATCGGCGGGGGCGTCATCACCGCTGAGGCGTCCGAAGAGCTGCGAAAAATCGCCATCGATCAGGATATCCCGGTCACCATGACCCTCCAGGGGCTTGGCGCATTCCCCGGCGACCATCCGCTCTCCATGGGCATGCTCGGCATGCATGGCACATTCTGGGCGAACCAGGCGGTCAACAGCTGCGATCTGCTCATCGCCGTGGGCGCGAGGTTCGACGACCGCGTCACAGGGAAGGTCGATACTTTCGCAACACAGGCATTCAAGATCCATAACGACATCGACCCGACCAACGTCGACAAGAACATCAAGGTCGACTTGCCGGTCGTCGGCGACGCAAAGGATTTCCTTGCCTCGATACTGAACGAGCTGCCGAAAAGCCATGAGGACCGGAGCGCATGGCTCTCCCAGATCAAAGAGTGGCAGGTGCAGTGCCCGATGACCTACACTGTCGAGAAGGATTCGCTGAAAACCGAATTCGTCATCGATGAGATCTCAAAGCAAACGAAAGGACACGCCGTGATCGTGACCGATGTAGGCCAGCACCAGATGTGGACCGCACAATATTACAGGTTCATCGAACCGCGCTCGATCATCACAAGCGGTGGACTCGGCACCATGGGCTTCGGCCTGCCTGCAACGATCGGTGCTGCATTCGGCATCACTGACCGGCCGGTAATCACGGTCTGTGGCGACGGCGGCCTGATGATGAACATCCAGGAGATGGTGACAGCCGTTCACCACAAGCTGCCGATCAAGATTTTCCTGATCAACAACCGCTATCTCGGCATGGTCCGGCAGTGGCAGGAGTTGTTCCACAAAGAGAAGTATTCGTTCACCGACCTGGAAGAGAGCAACCCCGATTTCGTGAAGGTGGCCGAAGCGTTCGGCTGCAAGGCCGTCAGCGCCGACACGCCGGAAGCCGCAAAGAATGCCATAAGCGAGGCTCTCGCCTATAACGACGGGCCGATACTGGTCGAGTTCCGCGTCGTAAGAAAGGACATGGTCTTCCCGATGGTCCCTGCCGGCGGGTCGATTTCCGACATGCTGCTTGCCCGGCTGAATCCTAAAACCATGGTTTAAGCACCTATGAAACACCTCATATCTGTACTGGTCGAAAACAAGTTTGGCACACTGAACAGGGTCGCCGCCATGTTCAGTGCCCGCGGGTTTAATCTCGAAAGCATCTCTATCGGCGAGACCGAGGATGCTGAAATTTCACGTATGACCATTGTCACCCGCGGCGAAGACCGGATCATCAGCCAGGTACTCAAACAGCTGAACAGGCTTGTGGAAACGATCAAGGTGACCGACCTCACCCACCAGCCGCATGTTGAGCGGGAACTGCTACTTATGAGCCTGAAACTGACCAAATCGGCGCAGCACGAGATTTTCGAGCTGACCAACGTTTTTAAGGGAAAAGTCGTGGATATAAAGCAAAAATCCATTACTATTGAGGTCATCGGTTCGCCGGACAAAATTAATACAGCCATCGACCTTTTCAGGCCTTTTGGCATCCGGGAACTTGCGCGTTCCGGCGCGGTTGCCATTCACCGCGGTGAAAGCTGATTTTATTTTACGTCTAACCAGTCAACACGCTTATGTCAATGAATGTCTATTACGAGCAGGATGCCGATCTCGCGGTACTGCAGAACAAAAATATCGCAATCCTCGGCTACGGCAGCCAGGGTCACGCTCATGCACTGAACCTGATGGACAGCGGCATGAACGTCTGCGTCGGTCTCCGTACCGACAGCTCTTCATGCGCGAAGGCACGCGAAGCCGGCCTCAAGGTCGACACGGTAGCCGAAGCGGTCAAATGGGCCGACATCATCATGGTGCTCCTGCCTGACCAGACCCAGAAAAGCGTGTATGACAGCGAAATCCTGCCGAACCTGAAACCGGGCAACACCCTCGCGTTCGGTCATGGCTTCAATATCCATTACAAGCAGATCGTACCTCCGACCGACGTCGACGTGATCATGATCGCACCTAAGAGCCCCGGCCACCTCGTCCGCAGGACCTATACCGAAGGCAACGGTGTGCCCTGCCTCATCGCAGTGCACCAGGACTTCACCGGCGAAGCCAAGAAAACGGCGCTTGCCTGGGCAAAGGGTATCGGCGGCACCAAGGCCGGCGTGATCGAAACCAATTTCAAGGACGAGACCGAAACCGACCTGTTCGGCGAACAGGCTGTTCTGTGTGGCGGTTCAGCCGAGCTGATCAAAGCCGGCTTCGAAACACTCACCGAAGCAGGATATCCCGCTGAACTGGCATATTTCGAGTGCATGCACGAGCTGAAACTCATCGTGGACCTGTACTATGAAGGCGGTCTTTCCCGCATGAACTACTCGGTCAGCGACACTGCCGAATATGGCGGCATGACCAGGGGCCCGCGCCTCATTACCTCTGCCGTCAAAGCCGAGATGAAAAAGATCCTTGAAGAGGTCCAGGACGGACGCTTCGCAAAAGAGTTCATCGACGAGTGCAATTCGGGATACAACTCCCTGAGCAGCCTCCGCGAAAGCAACCGCAACCACCCGATTGAAAAGGTCGGTGCCAAGCTGCGTGAGATGATGAGCTGGCTCAAGAAGAAATAATCCAGAGAGCCATGTATAAAATTGTCTCTATTCCCGGTGATGGCATCGGCCCCGAAGTGGTCGCCGGCGCCATCGAGGTGATCAATGCCATTTCGAAGAAACACGACTTGACGATCGTCATCGAGGAACACCTCTTCGGAGGCGCTTCTTATGATGTTCACGGCAGCATGCTCACCGATGATACGCTCGAAGCATGCAGGAACTGCGACGCAGTACTGCTCGGTGCAGTAGGCGGCCCGAAATGGGAAAACCTGCCCCACGCCGAGAAACCTGAGGCAGCGCTGCTCAAGATCCGCAAAGAGCTCGGCCTGTTTGCAAACCTGCGTCCGGCGAAGGTCTATGATGCTCTGCTCGACGCCTCGACATTGAAGCCTGAGGTGGTCCGCGGTACCGATTTCATGGTGTTCAGGGAACTGACCGGCGGCATCTATTTCGGCCAGCCAAGAGGATACGACGAAAACAGAGGCTGGAATACCATGGTGTACGAGCGTTACGAGGTTGAGCGCATTGCGCGCCTGGCTTTCGAAGCCGCACAGAAACGAGGTAACGTGAAGGTCACGTCTATTGACAAGGCCAACGTACTCGAAGTTTCGCAGTTCTGGCGGAATGTCGTCCATGAAGTGCACAAGGACTTCCCTGAGATCGAGCTTGCAGACATGTACGTTGACAACGCGGCAATGCAGATCGTGCGCAACCCGAAGCAGTTCGACGTGATAGTAACGAGCAACCTGTTTGGCGATATCCTTAGCGACATAGCCGGCATGATTACCGGAAGCCTCGGAATGCTGCCTTCGGCGAGCATCGGCTCAAAGCATGCGCTCTACGAGCCGATCCACGGAAGCGCTCCTGACATTGCCGGACAGAACAAGGCCAACCCGATTGCAACCATCGCATCGGTAGCCATGATGTTCGAAAACAGCTTCTGCATGCCTGACCTGGCCAAAGAGATCTATGATGCCATAGAAGCGGCTCTTGCTACCGGCCTCCGCACGGCCGACATCGCGAAACCGGGTGAGAAAAGCGTATCGACGACAGAGATGACTGCTGCGATCGTTGCCCGCATCTGAAGGCGATAACTTCTGCAATCACGGCAATCCGTGCTGCAGGAACCTTGACAGAGCAAGTGCGGCGGGAAACCGCCGCCGGAGAAGCCGGGGCTCTGTCAGTCACCGGCTTTTCGGCATTGGGAGCAGAATCGGACAATCAAGGTCCACTCCGCTCCCCCAACGTTCATTGATGAGAACACTGATAACGGAATCTGATACACCATGGCACAAACGATAACCCAGAAAATTTTCGCCAAAGCCGCCAACCGCAAATTCGTCGATGCCGGCCAAAGCGTATGGCTCAATGTTGACGTGCTCCTGACGCATGACGTCTGCGGGCCGCCGACCTTCGATATTTTCAAGCAGGAGTTCGGCCCTGACGCAAAAGTCTGGAATCCCGAAAAAGTGGTTGTACTTCCTGACCACTACATCTTCACCAGCAACGAGCACGCCCACAGGAACATCGATCTCCTGAGGCAGTTCGCTGCAGAACAAGGCCTCCCGAACTACTACGACGTAGGCACCGACCGCTACCGCGGCGTATGCCATGTCGCACTTGCTGAAGAGGGATTCAACCTCCCCGGTACCGTGCTGTTCGGCACCGACTCGCACACCTGCACCTCCGGCGCTTTCGGTATGTTCGGATCCGGAATCGGCAACACCGATGCGGCGTTCATCCTCGGCACCGGCAAGCTCTGGGAGAAAGTCCCCGAGTCGATGAAGTTCACCTTTGAAGGCCAGATGCCCGAATATCTGACAGCAAAAGACCTGATCCTCCAGATTCTTGGCGATATCGGCACCGACGGAGCAACCTACCGCGCCATGGAGTTTGACGGCGAAGCGGTCTTCTCCCTGTCGATGGACGAGCGCATGACCCTTTGCAACATGGCCATTGAGGCAGGCGGAATGAACGGTATCATCGGCGTCGATGCAGTTACCGAAGCGTTCGTCAAGGCGCGCACCGGCAAGCCTTACGAAATTTTCGCAAGTGATCCTGACGCAAACTACCACAGCATGTACCGCTACCAGGTTGACAAGCTCGAACCGGTCGTAGCCATGCCGCACAGCCCGGACAACCGCGCCACCGTCAGGAGCGTTGCCGGCACGCCGATCACCAAATCCTATATCGGATCGTGCACAGGCGGCAAGCTCACCGACTTCATGCTCGCTGCAAAGATCCTGAAGGGCAGGAAAGTTGCCGTGACGACCAACATTGTGCCAGCAACGGTACTGGTTTCCTCGCAGCTCTCTACAGAGACCTACGAAGGCCAGACCCTGAGGCATATTTTCGAGGAAGCCGGATGCAGCATCGCCCTCCCCTCTTGTGCAGCATGCCTTGGCGGGCCAGCCGATACGGTCGGCAGGTCGGTGGACAAAGACGTGGTGGTTTCGACGACCAACAGGAATTTCCCCGGACGCATGGGCAGCAAGCACGCGGGCGTGTACCTTGCCTCACCGCTTACTGCAGCAGCATCGGCCATAACGGGCAAACTCACTGATCCGAGGGATTTCCTCTGATCGAATGAAGCATATGACTAAGGAAAACTAACTACCATGGAAACCATCATTCAGGGAAAAGCCTACGTCCTCGGCAAGAATATCGACACTGACCAGATCATTCCGGCCGAACACCTGGTCTACAGCCTCTCCGATCCCGAAGAGGTGAAGATGTACGGCAAATACGCACTTTCCGGAGTACCGACCGAGCAGGCCGGCCTGCCAGAGGGGGGAATTCCCTTCGTCCAGGAAGGAAGCTTCAGCTCACCCTATACCATCATCATCGCCGGGCCGAACTTCGGTTGCGGTTCTTCCAGGGAACACGCGCCGTTTGCCCTTCAGGTCGCCGGTGCCAAGGCCATCATCGCCGAATCCTATGCGAGGATCTTTTACCGCAACTGTGTGGATGGCGGATTTGTTATACCCTACGAAACGGCCCAGGAGCTCAATAAAACGGTCCTGACCGGCGACGAGCTTTCGATCGATATGGAAGCAAACACGCTGACTAACCTGACCCAGAACGTCACCTACCAGCTCAAACCGCTGGGAGATGTGGCCAATATTGTTCAGGCCGGAGGAATATTCGAATACGCCAGGAAAAACGACCTTATGGCATCGAGCCAGGCATAAAAGTATCACCAGCAGTATGGCAATTGAATTGTATGACACGACCCTGCGTGACGGCACGCAGGGCGAACACATTAATCTTTCGGTCCAGGACAAGCTCCTGATTGCCGAACGGCTGGATGAATTCGGTGTAGATTACATCGAAGGCGGCTGGCCGAGCAGCAATCCCAAGGACGAAGAGTTTTTCGAAAAATCCAGGGCTCTTTCCCTGAGGCACGCTCGCCTCTCCTCATTCGGTTCAACGGCAAGGTTCGTATCGAATATTGAAAACGATCCCAATCTTGTCGGCCTGCTTAAATCAGAAACACCGGTCATCACCATATTCGGCAAGACCTGGAAGGCTCACTCTTCGAAGGGACTAGGTATCTCCGACCAGGAAAACGCAGACCTGATCCATGGTTCGGTAAGGTTCCTTGCCGAACAGGGCCGTGAGGTCTTTTTCGACGCAGAGCACTTCTTCGACGGATGGAAGGACAACGCCGGGTTCGCAGAAACAATGCTCAAGGCTGCCGTCGAAGCCGGTGCAAAAAGAGTCGTGCTTTGCGATACCAACGGAGGATCGCTTCCCCATGAGGTATCTGCGATCGTACAGAGAGTACGGGAAATCGTCTCCGTTCCGGTAGGGATCCACGCACACAACGATGGTGACCTTGCCGTGGCAAACACCATTGAGGCCGTACGGGCTGGTGCAACCCAGATACAGGGAACCATCAACGGCATCGGCGAGCGTTGTGGCAATGCCAATATTGTCAGCATCGTGCCTAACGTCATGCTCAAGCTTGGCGGAGAGTTCTGCAACGTCAGGGACCTGAAGCAGTTGACCTCAATGTCCAAATTCGTGTTCGAGATCCTCAACCTCCCTCCCGATACAAAGGCACCATTCGTCGGGAAATCGGCTTTTGCCCACAAGGGCGGCATTCATGTAAGCGCCGTCATGAAGGAGAGTTCGCTATACGAGCACATAGATCCGGCTTTGGTTGGCAACCGCCAGCGCGTTCTGGTTTCAGAACTTGCCGGACAAAGCAACATCAGGTACAAGGCACAGGAACTCGGAATCGCCCTGCCGGAAAAGGGGGAACTGTTCAGGAATCTGGTCAACCACGTCAAAACGCTCGAACACCAGGGTCTGCAATTCGACGGAGCCGAAGCATCGTTCGAGTTGATCCTGCGCAGGGAGATGGGCCAGTTCACCCCATTCTTCGAGGTACTCGAATCCAAAATCAACATCGAAAACGGCCGGGACATGCGTTCGGTAGACCAGGCCGTACTGAAAGTTGCTGTAGGCGGCGAAACAGAACTGACCGTTGCGCACGGCGACGGCCCTGTCAACGCGCTCGACAAGGCTCTACGCAAGGCACTGATAAGGTTCTACCCGGAAATCCGGGCAATCCGCCTGATTGACTACAAGGTTCGTGTGCTCGAAGAAAAACGGGGTACGAGTGCCAAGGTAAGGGTATTGATCGAGAGCAGTGACGGACAGAAAACGTGGGGTACGGTCGGCGTTTCGACCAACATCATCGAGGCCAGCCTGCAGGCCCTGAACGACAGTATCAACTACTATCTGTTCAATACGAAATCGAGGGCGGCATCAGCACTCCCCGCAGAACCGGCAGTGAACTCCTGACCATGAATTTTACCGTTGCCGGATTGACCGGCAACGGTGTTTTTTTTCATCGTTTCATCATCGTAAATCCTGCCCCTACAGGAACATGCGAATTCAAGACATCGACCCCGACAACAGGCCAAGGGAGCGCTTTCTCCGCTCCGGCCAGGCATCGCTGAGTCCGGCGGAACTCCTTGCGCTCATCCTCCGCTCCGGCACCAGCAAACTGAACATCATCGAAACCTGCAACCAACTCATTGCAGAGCACGGTCTTGAACGCCTTCCAGATCTATCCCTTAAGGAACTTCAGAAAACCCCAGGCATAGGCCAGGCCAGGGCCATGCAGATCGCAGCCGTTTTCGAATTAAACAAACGGTTACACTACACGCGCAACTTGAACCGTAAGGTCCAGGGTGCGCGTGACGTGTTCGAGTACATGACAGGACGGATCCCTGATGAAAGCAGGGAACATCTCTGCGTCCTGTTCCTGAACACCAGGAACCAGATCATCAGACATGAGTTCGTCTCAGTCGGCACGCTTACGGCATCACTTATCCATCCGAGAGAGATCTTCAAAGCGGCAATACGCGAAAGCGCGCACTCCATCATTCTGGTACATAACCACCCATCGGGCGATGTCCAGCCCAGCAATGCTGACAAACAGGTCACGACTATCCTGAAACAGGCAGGCGTACTTCTCCAGATCGATCTACTCGACCATGTAATCGTAGGAAGCAACGACTGGTTCAGCTTCAGGGATCACGCTCTGCTTTGATGGTTCAGCTTTGTTGATTCAGTTCTCTCTTCGTACGGACTTGAGCAACTTTTCTGAGGGTGGGGTTCCGGACTAACCGGATGCCTCAGAAAAAGTAATTCAAAACGGCAGTCTGGGGACACTGCCTGAAATAACTACTCTGCCGTGTTATAATCATTGCGAACCGCCGCCCTTGGCGCAGATTCAACACCGACCATGAGCGCTGCATCTCCCGTTAATGGAAACTCACGAACATTTTTGGCCTGAAGACCTTTCTGGGTCTTGTCGAGTTCGAACTCTACCTCAGCATCCTGATTAAGGACCTTGAAGCTCTGTTCAGAAACTATAGCCGAGAAGTGGACAAAAATGTCCTCTCCTCCATCAGGGTTCAGAATAAATCCATACCCTTTTTTCCCGTCGAACCACTTAACTTTACTTTTAGCCATATCACACCCGTTGCTTAATGTTAAATAAGGTGATCTTCGCGTAGAAATCTCTACAACTCAAATATATATATTTTCAAAAGTCAGAGCAACAGCCCAGGACTATTTCGACTTAATTACTCTTTACTTCAGGAAACTTTTTTTTCGTCAAATATTATGAAGCACATTATCCTGATTACCGGCGCAGGCAAGGGTATCGGTCGAGCCATCGCCCTAGCTTTTGCACAGGCTGGAAGGCATAGCCCTGATTTCGATCCATTGCTTGTGCTCTCATCGAGGACAAAATCAGATCTCGATTCCATATCACTCGAATGCCGTGCCGAAGGGGCCCTCACCGATACGGTCACTGCCGACCTGGCCAGCATGGACGATGTCAAGCGCCTTGCGGGGCATATTCTTGAACGCTACGGTACCATTGACTGCCTCGTGAACAATGCCGGTGTCGGCCGCTTCAAACCGCTTGCCGAAATGAACGAGGACGATTTCGACTTCACGATGGACACCAACCTGAAAGGCACCTTCTTCCTCACGCAGGCACTCTTCCCTGCCATGGAGGAAAAACGCTCCGGCCATATTTTTTTCATTACTTCAGTAGCCGCAGAAAAAGCATTTAAACACTCTTCAGTGTACTGCATGTCGAAATTCGGCCAGAAAGGTCTTGTCGAAACGATGCGGTTATACGCCCGCGAATGCAACGTAAGAATTACCGATGTCATGCCGGGAGCCGTCTATACACCTATGTGGGGAGAAGTCAGCGATGAATTCCAGGCTCTCATGATGATGCCTGAGGATATCGCTGATCCGATAGTTCAGGCTTACCTCCAGCCATCAAGGACAACTGTCGAGGAGATTGTGATCAGGCCGACGTGTGGGGATCTGCAGGATAGTTGAAGAGACGTGACGGTGAGAAGACGTGACACGTGACGGGCGTGACGCGTGAAGACGTGACGGGCGTGACGGGCGTGACGCGTGACACGTGACGGGCGTGACGGGCGTGACGCGTGAAGACGTGACAGCTTGCCGGGTCTTTTCTATTCGCAGTCCATAACGTCCATTCCGTCCACGATTGCCTTTCCGCGTCATGAGTCACGCGTCACGGGTTACGGGTTACGCGTCACGTCTCCTCGCTTCACTATTCTCGTTTTTTTCTCGTATCTTCAGGGTTTGGAACCTATTGTAAACCAGGAACAGAACCACTACCATGAGCCTCAAGGAAAGAATAGATCAGGAGCTGAAGGAATCGCTTAAAAGCGGCGACAAGATCCGCCTCAACGCCATCAGGTCCATTCGCGCAGCTTTTCTCGAAAAAGAAGTTTCCATACGGGTCGGAGGCAAGGGTGAACTCAACGCCGACCAGGAACTTGAAGTCCTCATGAGCCTTGCAAAAAAACGGCGTGATGCCATAGAACAGTTCACAGCAGGCAACCGTCCGGACCTTGCCGAAACCGAAGCCGCCGAACTTAAAGTGATCGAAGAGTACCTTCCTGCACCTGTTTCAGATGAAGAGGTGGAGGCAGTCATCCGCGAAATCGTCTTGAAATCCGGAGCTACTTCGATGAAAGATATGGGCAAAATAATGGGTGAAGCCATGAAAGCCCTCAAGGGAAAAACCGATGGAACCAAAGTCCAGGCCATCGTCAAGTCACTCCTGTCATAACCATTTGCAGTCAGACCATGCTCGATATTAATTTTGTACGCCAGAATCCTGATGAAGTAATCGCAATGCTGCAGCGTCGGCAGATGGGCGGCGACGTACAGAAGGTGACACGGCTCCTCGAACTCGACACTGAAAGAAAGCAGATGGTCCAGCGGGCCGATGACCTCAAGGCGTTGCGCAACCGGGTATCGAAGGAGATTGCCGACATCAGGCGTACCGGCCAAGGTTCAGCCGAAGAGTTGATCCTTCAGATGAAGACGGTTTCCGACCAGATTACTGATCTGGATGCGACCCTCACCACACTCGAAACCGATATTGAGGAGATCCTGCTCGCATTGCCAAACAGACTCCACAGCTCGGTGCCTGAAGGCAGGAATGCCGAAGACAACGTGCTCTACAAAGGTCCGATCGAGTTCATTCACCAGCTCGACTTCCCTGTAAGAAACCATCTCGATCTCGGCAAAAGCCTGGGCATCCTCGATTTCGAACGGGGCGCCAAAATCAGCGGCGCAGGGTTCCCTGTCTATATCGGCAAAGGGGCTCGTCTTGAGCGTGCACTCATCAACTTCATGCTCGATACCCATACATCGAACCACGGCTACACGGAGGTGTTTCCGCCGTTCATGGTAAACCAGGAGTCGCTCAGAGGCACCGGTCAGTGGCCAAAGTTCGCCGACCAGGTATACCACATGCCCGAAGATGGGCTTTACGCAATACCGACAGCCGAGGTACCCGTAACCAACCTTCACCGCGGCGAAATGCTTGACACCGCAAGCCTGCCGATCGCCTATGCTGCTTATTCAGCCTGTTTCAGGCGCGAGGCTGGAAGCTACGGTAAGGATACGCGAGGATTCCTGAGGGTACACCAGTTCAACAAGGTGGAAATGGTTCGATTCACGCGCCCTGAAAAGTCCTACGAGGCTCTCGAAGAGATCCTCGGCCATGCAGAAAATCTTCTCTGCGCCCTGAAAATCCCCTACAGGGTCATCACGCTCTGTGGCGGAGATATCAGCGCCAATGCCGCCAAATGCTACGACATCGAAGTATGGTCGCCTGCCGAAGAAAAGTACCTGGAAGCATCCAGCGTATCGAACTTCGAAGACTACCAGGCCCGCAGATCGAACATCCGGTTCAAGCACGACGGCAAGTCGAAGCCCGAGTTCGTGCACACGCTGAACGGATCCGGCCTTGCGACCTCGAGGCTCATGGTGTCCCTGCTGGAGCACTACCAGACCGCCGAAGGCAACATAAAAGTGCCCGAAGTGCTGCAGCCCTATACCGGATTCGATATCATCTGTTAGAAACATGATTCCCGTCATGGATGAGAGTCAGGCAGATCGCAATGTGTCACAGAAAAATGATAATTCCGTAAATTATTTTTTGTGTTCATTTTGATCCTGAAAAACCCTCAAACGGATTAAAACCATGATGAAACAAAACTTGAAATCTCTGTCAGTAGTGTTGCTGAGCCTGCTTCTTTGTTCCGCACTCTCATTCGCGGCCACAAAAGTTTCAGGTCACGGCACTCAGACCCGGGGCACTGTCGGTCGTAATGGAGAAATTCACGGTCAACTCTTTACCCTGCCTGGAACAGGTACAATTACCGATATCGAAGGTCAGGGAACAAGCGGGTTCTGGATCGAAAAAGTATCAGGCGAGATGGTCAGGAACTTCAATTCGAATGCTGAGGCAAAAGGTTATTCGCTGCCTGCAGGAAGTTATCGGGTAATTCCCAATATCAAAAACGGCATAGACTCCTGCGGTATCACAGTTACCTTCACCTGCCCGTAAACATTTCAAGTCGAAGCGGCAGATAACGCCGATCACAATAAAAAGGCTGTCTCAATAATCAGGATGAGGCAGCCTTTTTGCATGGCAAGCCGTGGAGCCCGGTGTTCCTGGAAATAAGAGGGCTGCTGCATCATCCATTCCTCCTGAACCCCTTATGTCCTTTTTGTCCTTTAAGTCCCTTTGGTTGCCCAAAGGGTCAATCCCCGTCCTGGAAGAAAAACTTCAGGCGGCTGAATGGGCTCGCCTCGCAATCTCAGCCTTGAACTCGCATACCATACGGCTCACCGTGTCAATGTCTATCAGGAACGCGTCGTGACCGTAAGGTTCGTCTAGAAACAATATTCTCGAGTCTGGAATCAGACGGGCCAACTCCTCCTGCTCCTCTTTCGGGTAAAGAATATCCGAATCGATCGAAAGGATTTCAACCGGCACAGAAAGGGAGCTGACAACCGTTTCGTACTCTCCCCTTCCCCGACCCAGATCGTGCATATCCATAGCTCTGGTCAGGGTTATGTAGGTGTTGGCATCGAAACGTCCCACAAGCTTTTTTCCCTGGTAACGCATATAGCTTTCGGCCTTGAAAGTTACCTCATCCTGCAGTTCACGACCAAAACGTACCTGAAAATTTTCGAAGCATCGGTAGGTGCACATTGCCATCATCCTCGCAGCAGCAAGCCCTTTCTGCGGCTGCCGGGCAGGATCGTACCAGCCGTCGTTCCACTCCGCATCAGCGGCGATTGCCTGGCGCTGGGCTTCGCTCTGGGCGATGCACCACGCTGAATGGCGACCGGAAATCCCCATGGGCATGAGCGCCGTGGCTATTTCCGGATACATGAGGCCCCATTCGAGCACCTGCATACCGCCAAGTGACGCTCCGACAACGAGCTGGACCTTCTCGATGCCGAGAGCCTTGAGCAGTCGATGCTGCACGTTGACCATGTCACGAATGGTGATACGCGGAAAATCGGGACCGTAATGGCGTCCGGTGAGTGGGTTCGTGGAAAGCGGCCCCGTTGTTCCGTAGCAGCTTCCGATCACGTTGCTGCAGACAATGAAATCCTTCGTTGCATCGAAAGCCCCGCCTTCTGCGAACATGCCGGGCCACCAGACATCAGCATCGGCATTGCCGGTAAGGGCATGACAGATAAGAATGACATTGCTCTTCGTCTCGTTCAGCGTGCCCCATGTCCGGTAGGCGATCCTGACTTCCGGCAATTCACCACCAAGCTCTAGCTGAAGAGGCTCAACTGAATCATAGTAAAGGGTAGTGTCGGAAATGATCTGTATATGGTCCATCTGATTTCAAAGTAAATTCTTGAATGCCTGGCTGAAATCAGCCTTGATGTCGTCGATATGCTCAATACCGACTGAAACTCGAATCATGTCATCAGTTACGCCTGCCGAAACCTGCTCTTCAGCGCTGAGTTGCTGGTGTGTGGTCGATGCCGGATGGATAACAAGCGTTTTGGCATCGCCCACATTGGCCAGGTGGCTTGCAAGCCTGACACTGTCGATGAACCCGACCGCTCTCCGATACCCTCCCCTGACGCCGAACGTCAGCACGCAACCGAAACCATGCTGAAGGTAGCGCTCCGCGAGGTTGTGGGTCGGATGGCTCGTAAGACCGGGATAGTTCACCCAGGCGACCTCTTCATGCCCTTCGAGCCACTTCGCCAGCTCCATGGTGTTGTCGAGATGGCGCTGTACTCTCAGCGAGAGGGTTTCGAGCCCCTGCAGAAGCATGAATGAATTGAACGGGCTTATGGCCGGGCCGAAATCCCTGAGCCCCTCGACCCTCGCCCTGACGATGAAAGCAAGATCTCCGAAAGTTTCGTGGAATTTCATGCCGTGGTACCCCTCTGACGGTTCGGTAAAGAGAGGAAACTTGCCGTTCGACCAGTCGAAATTGCCGGCATCGACGATTATGCCACCCATGGACGTACCATGCCCTCCGATCCATTTCGTGGCCGATTCGACGACGATGGATGCTCCGTGGTCGATCGGGCGGCATAAATAACCTGCGCATCCGAAAGTGTTGTCCACGATAAGCGGAATGCCGTTCTCCCTGGCGATGGCTGCAACGGCATCGAAATCGGGCACATGGAACGCCGGATTGCCTATCGACTCGAGGTAAAGTGCTTTGGTATTGCCGTCGATTGCGCGGCAAAACGCTTCCGGATCGTTGCCGTCAACAAACTTCACGCCAATTCCGAGCCGTGAAAGAGTGACCTTGAACTGATTGTATGTGCCTCCGTATAGGTAGCACGACGATACTATGTTATCACCCGCCTGACATATGGTGGCGAGAGCGATGAACTGTGCCGAGTGGCCGCTTGCCACTGCCAGGGCCGCCTTGCCGCCTTCAAGCGCAGCCATCCGCTTCTCGAGCACGTCGGTGGTCGGGTTCATCAGGCGCGTATAGATATTGCCGGCCTTTTTGAGGGCAAAAAGATCTGCACCATGCTCTGCGCTGTCGAATACGTAGGAGGTGGTCTGGTATATGGGCACGGCTCTTGATCCGGTAACGGGATCAGGTTCCTGGCCGGCGTGAACCTGCAAGGTCTCGAACCGGTATGTGTTGTCGTCCTGGATCATGGTAAACGGTAAACGGTACTAAGTTGAAGCCGTCGCCCGTAAAGGAGAAGTAGAGTCAGGTGATCCTGACAGGAAGCATCAAGAGAGGTATGAAATCAACAGGTAATGCATACATCATCTTTCCCGGATTCCCTCCGGGATGGATTTGGCACCGCTCATTCTGCAATGAAGGTTGCCAAGGCTTCGCAGGGCCAGTCCCTCCGCCTTTCTGGATGATAGCTCGAAATCTGAAAAAGAACAGTCAAATTTCAGGAATCTACTACAGATGATAGTATTTTACAAGACATTGCTGTTTACTTTCAGGCATATTGACAGATAAATAGTGATGCCTTTTTAGAACCATACAGAGCTTTACTCCCGCCTATGACCGCACGTGAAACCGCGCTTCGTGTTCTCCTCGAAATCGACAGCTTGCGCAAGTCTGAAGAAGTACTCAACCGGATGCTGGAACAGGCCGGTCTCGAACGCAACGACCGCTCCCTTGTCAGGGAGCTGGTCAGTGGCACACTGAAATATCGCCTGCAATGCGATTTCATCATCACCCACTTCTATAAACACGACTATTCCAAGGCAGCCGCTGTATTGAAGAACATCCTGAGGCTCGGCGTCTACCAGCTCCTGCATCTTGACAGGGTTCCCCGGTCAGCCGCGGTCAACGAAAGCGTCAAGCTTGCCCGGAAGTACAAAGGTGACCATCTTTCCCGACTTGTCAATGGCCTCTTGCGCAACATCTCCACCGAAACGGTAAACCTCGACCGCTGGACAGCATCAAAGCCTGACAACGAGCGTCTCTCTGTCATTTACTCGTATCCGGAGTGGCTGACAGGCCGCTGGATCTCCCGCTACGGCATAGAACAGGCGGAAAAAATGCTCGCACACGGCAACCTTCCACCAGCCACAGGATATCGTATAAACCGTCTCAAAACCGATCCTGAAAAACTCTTCAGCCTTCCTGCCCTGTCGGGCGCACGACAACTGGAGGATGGTCTCGGATACTTTTTCTTCTCGAAAGAGTTCTCCCTGCTCGAACCGTTGCTGAAAGACGGGCTCGTCAGCGTACAGAACCCGACACAGGGGCTCGCCTGCGTCCTGGCTGCACCCGAACCCGGCAGCGTCGTATACGACATGTGCGCCGCACCAGGAGGCAAATCGACATTCATGGCTGAACTCATGGGAAACACGGGGCGGATCATTGCCCTCGACCGTTCGGAAGGCAAAATCGAACGACTTGCATCCAATGCGAAAGCCCTGGGTATCACCATAATCGAACCACGTGAAGGCGACGCACTGACCTTCGACCCGGGATGCGTTCCGGACACCATCCTGCTCGACGCACCCTGCACCGGCACCGGAGTGCTCGGTCGCCGGGCCGAACTGCGCTGGAGAACCTCCCCGGAAAAACTCGCTGAACTGACCGAACTGCAGGCAAGAATGCTCGACATGGCAGCCGGAGTGCTGAAAAGCGGCGGCATCCTGGTCTACTCCACCTGTTCGGTTGAACCCGAAGAGAACGAGTTGCAGGTAGAATCATTCCTTCAGCGCCACCCCGGGTTCATCGTCGAGAACTCGCTCCTCACGCTCCCAGGCGCGCGCGAAGGCTTCGACGGCGGATTCGCAGTACGTTTCTGCAAAAAGGAGGGCTGAAGATGCAGGGCCTCGTTGACCCCTGGCACGAGTTGCTCGAGACGTTCCTCAACTACCTGACGCTCGAACGAAATTTTTCAGGAAACACCCGGGTCTCCTACCTTAACGACCTGAGCCGATACCTGATGCGACTGCAGGAGAGCGGCGTGAACCCTGTTGAAGTCGCGCCGGGTGAAATCAGGAAGTTCATCCAGGAGCTGCACGACGTCGGCCTTGAGGCAAGCTCTGTCGCCCGCAACATCTCCGCAATCCGATCATTCCACAAGTTCCTGGTTACGGAACGCCTGGCGGAAGGAAACCCGGCCGAGAACATCCACCAGCCGAAACAGGCCAGATACCTGCCATCCGTCCTTTCGGTCGAGGAGATGATGCTCCTGCTCGAAGCACCGATTCGCCGCCACCCTCCGGGGAACTTCCTGCTGCGCGACAAGGCGATGCTCGAATTCCTCTATGCCACCGGCGTCAGGGTCAGCGAACTTATCGGGATCAGCAGGCAGAACCTCCATCTCGATGACGGATTCGTCAGGGTTCTCGGAAAAGGATCGAAAGAGCGGCTTGTACCGATCGGCGAATCGGCCTCATCATGGTTGAAACGTTATCTCCTGGAACTGAGGCCAGGCCTCTCAGGACCGGCCTCCCTGGACTTCGTATTCCTGAACTCTCGAGGCGTGAAGATCTCGAGAATGGCCGCATGGAACATCGTCAGGCAGCATACCGTACTGGCCGGCATTGAAAAGCCGATCAGCCCGCACACCTTCCGCCACTCCTTCGCAACCCACCTGCTCGAAGGCGGCGCCGACCTCAGGGCTGTCCAGGAGATGCTCGGCCACAGCTCCATCATCGCCACCCAGATCTACACCCACATCGACCGATCCTTCATCAAGGAGGTCCACCGCACCTTCCATCCGAGAGGATGACGTCCCGTCTCATCCTGATCCTTTTCCAGTCTGAATTCAAGAGATTCATCTGTCATTCGTTCCATTGCCCAGGGATTTAACTTCCCATATTCAGGAGTCCCGGCAAGTGAGGTCGACAAACATCCGTCACTATTACATTCAGTTGCTCTGGTTTTCCAACGGCGGAATGAGGACTTCGAGCGCCATCCAACGCAGCCTGATGTTCTTCCAATCCTTCGCAGAATCAGTCTCACATTCAGGAGGGTTCTAGCCAGACGGACATTCAGACATCCCACATTCCAGTTGCCCCGGACTTCAGTCCGGGGGAGAAAAATGAATTAAAATACTCTTCGGGCTTCAGCCCAATATCTTGACTACCCGCATCTCCTACCCTTTCATAATCCCGACAGGCCGCAACTCAGCAACCTTCCTCGCGATGCCGGCTGCCGCGACGGTACCGACCACGTCGGCGACATCCTTGTATGCCTCCGGCGCTTCCTCTGCCAGGCCCGACATCGATCCTGCCTGCACCGAGATACCCATCTCTTCGAGTTCAGCTTTAAGACTGCTCCCCTGCACCAGGTGCTTTGCCCTGGTCCTCGACATTCGACGTCCAGCTCCATGGCAGGAAGATCCAAAGCTTTCGTGCATCGAAGCAGGGTCACCTTCGAGTACGAACGAAGCGGTGCCCATGCTTCCGGGAATGATCACCGGCTGGCCGGGAAACGCGCGGGTAGCCCCCTTTCGATGGACCAGCAGTTGCCGTTTGCGGCCGTCTATTTCGTGGGTCTCAATCTTGGCGATGTTGTGCGCCACGTCGTAGACGACGCGAAGCGGATCGGAGTCCATCACCGCCTCCCAAGCCTGACGGATCTCCCAGGTTATCAACTGGCGGTTCGCCCAGGCGAAGTTCGCACCGGCCGACATGGCGCTGAAGTAGTCCTGACCTTCAGGCGAACGGAACGGTACGCACCCAAGCTCACGATCCGGCACCGCAATACCATAGGTCGGCATGACACGGTTCATGATGCGGATGTAGTCCGTAGCAATCTGGTGGCCCAGGCCCCTCGACCCGGTATGGAGCTGGATGACTACCTGCCCCTCGAACAACCCCATGCGTCCTGCCGCTTCCCGGTCAAAAATCTTCTCCACACGATCTACTTCGACAAAATGGTTTCCGGCGCCCATGGTGCCGAGCTGATCCATACCCCGTTGTTTTGCCTGAAGCGAAACCTTTGAGGGATCGGCCACGTCGAGCACTCCGCCCGATTCGATGCGTCCGAGATCATCTTTTTCCCCGTACCCGAATTCGACCATGCATGGCGCCCCTTCACGAAGCACCTTCTCAAGCTGATCCCGGGAAAATGTTATCCTGTTACCCCGACCAACGCCTGAAGGCACTCGATGGTAGATCTCCCTGGCAAGGGCAGGGATTTTTTCACCTAATCGTTCGAACTGCTGGCTGGTCGCGAGCAACCGGACGCCACAGTTGATGTCGTAGCCGATCCCTCCTGGGGAGATGATACCTCGATCCAGGTCGAAGGCGGCGACGCCACCTATCGGGAAACCATAGCCTTCATGGATGTCCGGCATAGCAATCGCGTGTCCCTCGATGCCGGGAAGCGTCGCGACATTGACGAGTTGCTCCAGCGAGCGGTCAGACAGAATCTGGTCGAGCATTGCTTCGGATGCGTAAAACCGCGCAGAAACCCGCATGTCATTGCGATAGGATCGGGGAATCTCCCACAACCATCCTGAAAGCTTTCTGATTGACGATCTCTCCACCAGCCATCTCCGTTTATCCTGAGCACCGCACGATTATCCGTTTCCAGAGAGAACCAATAGACAAAAGTAAGCGTTCCTGCTGTGAAAAGCGTGTAGTAGCCATCCCATCCCCTGTTCAAAGCTTGCCGGCAATCTGGCCGGCAGCAACAAAAAATGGAACAATGAAACGGTCAACAGTGATCAGGGCCTTTGCTACATTCGTTGCAGCAGCAATGCTGATTCCAGCCACACTCAACGCGATGGCCAGAGGAGGAGAAATGACGCTTACCCTGACATCACCGGTATTCCGGCACATGGAACCCATTCCATCTTTGTACACATGCGAGGGCAGAAACATCTCACCGCCGCTCTCCTGGTCGCACATCCCTCCCGGCACCAAAAGCCTCGTACTGATTATCGACGATCCTGATGCGCCAGACCCTGCCGCGCCGAAAATGACCTGGGTCCACTGGCTGCTCTATAACATCCCACCATCAATGAACAAGCTCGAAGAGGCTGCCGGCAATCACACGGCACAGAAACCGATCCTGGAAGGAATGGGCAGTTCAAATAAAACCGGATACGGAGGGCCATGCCCCCCGATCGGCACCCATCGCTATTTCCACAAGCTCTATGCGCTGGACACCGTCCTCCCGGATCTCTCTTTTCCCGACGAAGCCGCCCTTGAAGTGGCAATGAAAGGACATATCCTGAGCAAGGCCCTCCTCATAGGCACGTACAAAAAAGTGAAACCCCGATAGCCGTCATGCACTGGCTGTATTCAGGAAATCCTGATTTATTGCTGTAAACCGTTTAAGCACAATAGAGTCAAAATAAAAAGAGCGACTGTTCACAGTCCCGATTGATCGGAATGATGAACAGTCGCTCTCCTGTTATCCTCAACTCCCCCAAATCCAGGGGCTCAGTGAATCCTGTCAGTACTTCTTGTGACCTTCCAGCTCAATGCGCAGCGCAGAGAGGGTAAGGTTGACATCGAGCAGGAAAAAAATAAGCGCAGAGATCAGGCACAGCATGCTGAAGATGAAAATCAGTTCGATGATCAGCGGCACATTGATTTGCAGGAGGCTGGTCAGAAACAGCAGGATGATGAGTGTAGCGGCACCGAGACAGGTTGTCGTAGCAAGAAGAATAGAGGTCCTGACATATCGGGCCCGCTTCCAGAGCACCATGATTTCCCGGTCGACCTTGGACTTTGCCGATGTTGAAAGATCTTCGTATTCGTCAAGCAGTGCCCTGGATCGGTCAATTGTCTTGGCAAGACGGTTGGTCATGGTAAGAAGAAGCAGACCAAGACCTGAGATAAGGATAACCGGCCCGATGGCCGTCTGCAAGACTGGAACAAGTTCACTGATAGTTTTAACGGTCATAATCGATTCTGATTGTTAGCATTTTCGCCAGCTGCAGAATGCAGCGTGGTTGTTATTAAGTCAAGCCGGTCTCCCGGCATCGGTATAAGGGCTTCAACGGAGAGTTCACTCCGGATATGCCCCTTGAAGGCCTCCTTCACGGACTCCTCACCATGTACGATCACCACGGCAGGCCCTCCTTCACTGCTCGTCAGCCAGCGCATAAGGTCGGCACGATCGCCATGCGCCGACAGGCCGCCTATGGTGTGCACATGAGCCTCCACCCTGAACTTTTGACCGTGGAGGAACACCTCCTTCCTGCCCTCGACAAGCTCCCGGCCAAGCGTGCCCTCAGCCATGAACCCGCTGATGATGATATGGCAGTCCGGCCTTTCGAGATTGTGTTTCAGGTGGTGGATGATCCGTCCACCGTTACACATGCCGCTGCCGGCGATGATGATTGCGCCTTGGGTCATGCCGTTGATGGCCATGGACTCTTCGACCCTGCCGGTCAGGTGCAGGTTAGCCAGGGGTGGCATCCGGCGAAGGTTGGTGCGGAAAAGGCAGGCCTCTTCGTCCCACAGCTCCTTATGATTCCAGTAGATACGACTGGCTTCGATGGCCATGGGACTGTCGAGGAATACATCCCACCTTGACAGATCCCATTCATGGTAATGCTGACCGAAAAGGTAGAGCAACTCCTGGCTTCGACCGATAGCGAAGGCAGGAATCAGGATGTTACCGCAGTCGCGGCAGGCAGTCTCGACAATCTCCCCTATTTCGGCCACGGTCTTGTCGAAATCCCGATGAAGGCGGTCGCCGTAGGTGCTTTCCACGATAACGACATCCGCCCTGCCTATAACTTCAGGGTCATTGAGAATCGGCGAATCATACTGGCCGAGGTCGCCACTGAATACGAACGTACGCTTCACATCCCCTTCCGAAACCTCGATCTCGACAAAGGCTGACCCGAGGATGTGCCCTGCATCGTGCAGCCGCACGACGATTCCTGGCAATATCTCCTGCTTCTGACCGTACCGGAGGCCTTTCATGTGCTCGATCGTGCGCATGGCCTCTTCGACTGTATAAAGCGGTTCTGCATCAGCATGTCCGTGACGGCGTCTGTAATTGGCGTCATGCTCTGCAAGGGAGGCCGAATCCTTCAGGAGGACGTGGCAGAGTTCGATGGTGGCTTGATGAGTGTAAATCGGACCGCGAAACCCCCTGTTGACAAGGACAGGCAGGCGGCCTGAATGGTCGATATGGCCGTGGCTGAGAACAACGGCGTCAATCTTCCCCGGATCAAAGGGAAAAGGCTCACGGTTGAGGGCTTCCGTCTCCTGGCTGCCCTGCACCAGGCCACAATCAAGAAGAATCGTGAATCCTCCTGCCCTGAGGATATGGCAGGAGCCGGTCACGCGCCGGGTCGCTCCGTAGAATTCAATTTCCATGATGATCGATTGTGTTTCCTGAGCCGGCTTTACGTATAACCAATACAATATTATACGCAAAAATGGGAGCTGGCGGTTCCAACTTCACTGAAACACTTTGCACTGAATACCATGAAGATTTCGATCCCGACAAGTCGGGACCAACGAAACAATCGTGTCACGTAACAGATTATTCAGGGATGCCCATAAAAAGGAACCGGCCTGACAAGTCAGGCCGGTTGTAGATAAAGCGATCAATCTTTCATGCGTTTTTTCTTCGTAGCGCTGAAACCGGTAAAGAAGGGATTATCTTTCTTCGACTTTCCGCCGGGAGCACCAGGGCCCTTCTTGAAACTCTTCTTCTTGTCACCACCATAACCACCACGGTCATTCCCGCGGTCGCTGCTGCTACGGTCGCTACCGCTACCGCTACGGTCACCACCATAACTACGGTTGCTGCCATAACTGCTGTGGCCGCCACGATCACCACCACGGTCACCACCATAGCTGCGATTACCTCCACGGTCTCCTCCGCGATCACCGTAAGAGGAGTGTTCCCGTTCGTCCATCTTCGAAACCCTGAGCTGACGGCCGCAGACGCGAACCTTCTTCAGCTCCTGAAACACATCATTCGGAATGTCGGCCGGAAGTTCGACTGTACTGTACTGATCGTTAATGGTAATGCGGCCGATCGCTTCGGGATCGAGTCCGATCTCGTTGATGATCGCCCCTGCAATATTGCCGGGCTTCACATCATGGACACTGCCCACTTCGATGCGATAGGTCTCCTTTTTCTCATCACCGTAAAGACCGGTGTTTCCACGAGGTCTCCTTGGCTCCTGATGGCGCTTCTCATCACGGTAGGAGTCGCCACGTGAGGACTCGCGACGCGGTTCGCGCTCGGGGTATTTTTCTGGTTTTGCCGAGAGCAGGAACGGAGTGTCACCCTGCAACAGCTTGGCCAGCGCAGCAGCAGCTTCGAGCTCAGAAACGTCATGCTCCTGGCAGTACTGCTCGACCATCCGGGTGTAGAACTCCAGATCTTCGCCAGCAATCGTATCAGTAATACGCTGCTTGAAACGGGCAATGCGCTTGTCGTTAATGATTTCGGTCGATGGCAGCTCCATCTGATCGATGCGCTTGCGGGTTGCTCGCTCGATGGCGAAAAGCATACCGCGTTCCCTCGGGGAAACGAACAGGATTGCTTCACCGCTGCGGCCGGCACGACCGGTCCTGCCAATACGATGGACATAGGACTCCGTGTCCATGGGAATATCGTAGTTGATCACATGGCTGATACGATCAACGTCGAGCCCCCTCGCCGCCACGTCGGTGGCTATGACGATGTTCAGTGTACCGTCCTTGAGCTGTTCGATTGTGCGTTCACGCTGTGCCTGGGCCATGTCGCCGTTCAGGGCGGAAGAAGCGTAACCCCTGGCCTGGAGCTTTTCGGAAAGAGCCACGGTCTCGGTCTTGGTGCGTACGAAAATAAGTATGCCGTCAAACGGCTCGGCCTCGAGGATTCGCGTCAAGGCATCGAGTTTGTGGTGGCCACCGACCATCCAGTAACGCTGGCGAATGGTATCGACCGTCGTGGTCTTCGACTCGATCGTAATTTCTGCCGGCGCCTTCAGGTGCTTACGGGCGATGCGCAGGATCGGAGCAGGCATGGTAGCCGAGAAAAGTGCAACCTGCCGTTCTGCCGGAGTCTGCTCAAGAATCCATTCGACATCGTCGATGAAGCCCATGCGAAGCATCTCGTCAGCCTCGTCAAGCACGAGGAACTGCAAGCCATCAAGGCTCAATGTGCCTTTACGCATGTGATCCATCACCCTGCCCGGAGTGCCGACGACCACATGGACGCCGCGCTTGAGCGAACGAAGCTGTACGCCGTAATCCTGTCCACCGTAGATCGGCAACACATTGAAGCCTTTCATGTGCACAGCATAGGTATGGAATGCCTCAGCCACCTGAATGGCCAGCTCCCTTGTTGGAGCGAGCACCAGTGCCTGTGGTTCGGTACGCGACAGGTCGATGTTTGAAAGGATAGGGAGGGCGAAAGCCGCCGTCTTGCCGGTACCGGTCTGAGCCTGGCCGAGCACGTCACGCCCTTCGAGGATCAGAGGAATGGTCCTGGCCTGGATTGGAGTAGGAGTTTCGTAACCCACACCTTCGAGGGCTTTGATAAGAGGTTCCGATAGATTGAGGTCACGGAAAGTCACCGGCGTGTCATTGTGTTCTGTCATTTAACATTCCTTCCATGGAAGCATTTAATCTGCCAGTTGCCCAATTTGAATGAAAACGTCAGCCAGCGCATGAAATCATCAGGTAACCACACCTTCAAAGGCAGGGAAACCGAACAAAAAGATTCCGGATCTCCGTCAGGTTTAATAAACCGTTTCAGGAAACTCAGTTTCTACGCTCCGGCCGCGTCAAATTCAAACCGCTCAAGACGGTAAAAAGATGCGCCCAATATTATTAAAAAAGAGCCTCGGATGAGGCGAAGTGGCAGCAATGCTGGAAAGAAGAGAAATGAAGAGGGGTTGTCATCAACCGGTAAATCCGTCGGTCAGCAGACTGAAAGTCCGCCGGCGATCCGTCACAATCAGCAGGAAATGGGGGCCTGTTTGGCCGTCCGTTCTCCCGGGTTCTTTCTTGGCATATTCACCACACCATAAATCGACACCATAGTACGATTTTATTCGACCAAAGACGAATTTATTTTTCAAAGGCTCTGAAAAGAGGCACGACACAATTCTACATATTCAGCCCCACCCGGCTTTATGATCGATTCGTATAGACAGATCGCATCAAGCATGCCTCTCCACTCTACCGGTTCGCGCAGTTTTTTTGACGCCATGGAGCGAAGATCCTGGGAATTGAACCTGGCCAGGGTGAGGTGGAGCAGAAACGATCGCTTATGTTCCTCCTGAATGCCAGGCAATGACTGAAGACGCCAGGAAAGCTCTGTCAGGGCAAGCGGAGGAACCCCAGTCGCCCAGATAAGCCTCGGGCGGCGCTGGTCCGGCCCGAACGACACCTTATCGAAAAATGCCTCCACAGGAACCTGCCCGGCTGCAGCTTCTCTGATCGCCATGCATACCGGTTCAACATCACGGCACTCCCATGGTGGCACCAGAGTTAGGTGGAGGTTTTCAGGCTTAACCCACCTGACCTGCATAGCCATATGCGATCGCCTGAACACCCCGGCAACCTCGACCAGCTCCCGGCTTGCTGGTATGCCGATAAAAACCCGCTTTCCATTCATCATAAAACCTCAATTATTACATTCGTGAGCTTCGGGCTTCAACCTCTCTCATTCAAAAGGGGCTTTTGCCCGACGGACATTCAAGATCTTACATCTTCTTCATTTGCCCCGGGTTTCAACCTGGGGAGAATTTGAGATAAAATCTCATCAGAACTTTAGTCCAATGTCTTCAGGAAGTTTATTCAAAGCCGGTTTCGCAGAAAAGATAATAATGGGGGGAGGCATCAGATATCCATTAATAATATTGCCTGCCACCTCCCGTCGGGCCGGCATTCGACACTGGCGCCATGATAGGTGACTGCCTTGATCTCGTCCCTGGCACCGGCTGCAGCTCGACCGACGAATGAGCCCTCGACAAACCCTTCACCAATAGACTTGATCACGAGCGTATCATATGCTTCGCGGTGGATCTGGGAAAGAGTGAGCGATTCATTGAGCAGATCGACAAGCAGCATCGACCTGTCCATAGCCTCTATGCGGAAAGGGCGTTCAGCCTTACATTCAGCCCATTCCGGCCCGATCCACTCGGTGATGGCCCGCAGAGCCTCACCCAGCAACGCCTCAAAGCTATCGGCCGTCACCTCCATGCTGAGATCGGCTGTATGTTCGAGTATCCTGAACGGCATCGATTCCTGCCAGTGGAAAAAGTGAAGTAAACCTGTCCTTGAGAGAAATGTACGCAACATCGAAAACGTTTCCTGCCTCTCCGGACGATCCGGCGCCATGTCGCATTTTTTGTTACCTTTAGCATATCACTTATTGTCGCAAACCATGGCCTCAATCGCCCTCGCCGCATACAGGAGCCTCTCACCCCTTTTTCCGGGCTTGCTCCGAATGCTCTCAGCGCGGATCCCGAAGCTGAAAACCTTCTCCGAAGCCCGAAGGGATCTATTCCAGGAGCTGGACACGCGCCTGCGCGCCGTTCCGACCCCCTCTTGCCGCCTCTGGGTGCACGCATCTTCGGTCGGAGAATTCGAGCAGGCACGTCCGGTGATCGCTGAGCTCAAGCAACGGATACCGGGCCTTGACGTCGTGGTCTCGTTTTTCTCCGACTCTGGATACGAAGCCAGGAAAAACTACCCGGACGCAATCGCAGTCTTCTACCTGCCACTCGACACTCCGGACAACGCCCATAGACTCGTCTCGCTCATAAAGCCGGACATCTTCATGCTGATGCGTTACGATTTCTGGCCGAACCATCTTGAAGCAGTCAAAAAAAGCGGCGCAAAAATGGTGCTTGCGGCTGCAGCCCTTCCTCCCGGCTCCCCCTATCTCAAGCGAGGACTTAGAGGTCTCTACAGTGATCTCTTCCCCTTGTTCGATGAGATCTTCACCATCGATGTTGAAGACCGCGACTCGTTCCGCAAAGAATTCGGATGCATGAAAGCCGTGAAGGCCGGCGATCCGCGTTTCGACCAGGTCTACGAACGACAGAAAAAGAGCGACGAGCGCGCTGCAAAACTGAAACCGCTGTTCCGGGGCAGGAAAGTACTCGTTGGCGGAAGCACATGGGAGCCCGACGAAGAGATCCTCGTACCGGCATGGCTGCTTCTCAGGGACAAACTGAGCCTCGTGCTTGTACCACACAAGGTCGACAAACCGAATATCGACCGGATCATGGAAAACCTCCGGCAAAAAAACATATCGGCAGTAACGATCTCCTTGATGGATTCATCGTTCGACCCCTGCAGTCAGGTGCTCGTCGTCGACCAGACCGGCTATCTCGCCGAACTCTACGCCATCGCCTCGATCGCCTATGTGGGCGGAGCATTCGGCGTCAATGTGCACAACACGATCGAACCGGCAGTGCACGGTATTCCGGTGATCTTCGGACCCAGGCACGGCAACTCGCCAGAAGCTGGAGGCCTCATCAAGGCCGGTGCAGCAACAGTCGTTACCGATCAGCGTGAACTCCAGGAGGTCCTTGAACGGTTCATCACAGATTCGAATTACCTGAAGGAGTCCGGCGCCAGAGCCGCCGAATTCGTCCAGTCCCGCCTTGGTGCGACGAAAGTCATCACCCGCGCCATTGAAGGGATGTGCTGCTCAAAAAGGTGATTTGCTTATATTCAGGGCATATCTGAAACGTCAACGAAACGATCAATACCATGCTCACGAGAATCCAAAGCCTCTATCTGTTTCTTGCTGCCATGCTCTCCCTGGGCAGCATGATGCTTCCCTTCTGGAGCTTCCAGTCAAGCCAGACCATCCTCTTCGGCGACTTTACCCAGATACAGGGAGCGGGCATTATTGTCACTGCCGGCAGCATGGCTGGCGGCCTCTTCTCGCCTCTGACCGGAATCGTCTCCATCGCCGCCATTTTCCTGTTCAGTAACCGGAAACTGCAGCAGCAACTGATTTTGCTCTGCTTCATACTGTTTGCCGGAGACATCCTTTCCGGACTGATCGCAGCCCACTTCCTGAACGAGTTCCTGCATACAGGCGGAGCTGTGGTCTCGCACAAACCTGAAGCCGGGTTTTTCCTGCTTCTTCCCGAACCGGTACTTTTCTGGTTGGCCTCTCTCGGCGTGAAAAAGGACGAAAAAATCGCGACAGCGTACAAGAGGCTCTGACATGCGCATTGTCCTTACGACCGGCGACATCCACGGCATCGGCCCCGAAATCGTCCTGAAAAGCTTCCTCAGGCTCCAGTCGACAGGCCATGAATTTATTGCCGCCGGATCGCTGAAAGCCCTCGAATTCTACCGTGACTGGATTGGGCTCCCTGTCCGGATGGAGCCGATTGAAAAGCGAACGGACATCGGACGACTCGCTCCCGAAAGCGGCATACTCCAGGTACTGAGCGTCGCCGAACCCGACTTAATCCTGCCCGGCACAATCTCGAAAACTGCCGGCGACATCGCGATGCGCTCGCTCGAAGCAGCGGCAGGACTCTGCAGGGATGGACTCTGCGACGCCCTTGTCACGGCCCCGATCAACAAGGAAGCAGTTTCAATCGCCGGGTACCACAACACCGGTCATACCGATTTCCTTGCAGACTTTTGTGGCGTACCATCGCCGACAATGCTCTTCGTCGATCCCGTCTCGGGCCTGAAAGTCGCCCTTGCCACGATCCACAAACCGCTGTCGAAGGTCCCCTCACTCATCCGGACGATTGACCTCGACCGATTTTTTTCATCGCTTGCCGAATCAATGCAAAAGGATTTCCGTCTCACAAACCCTAAAATAGCCGTGCTCGGCCTCAACCCGCACGCTTCTGACGGCGGCGTCATGGGCGACGAAGAGGCGGAGATCATCAGTCCGTGCATCGAGCGACTTTCGAAAACGCTCCGGATCGAAGGCCCTTTCCCTGCAGACGGCTTTTTCGGAGCGAAAAGATACCGCGACTACGACCTCGTCGTCGCCATGTACCACGACCAGGGGTTGCTGCCCTTCAAGGTGCTGGCCTTCGACACCGGTATAAACGTCACACTGGGTCTGCCGATCGTCAGGACTTCGCCCGACCACGGCACCGGATTCGACAAAGCAGGCAAAGGAACCGCATCGGAACGCAGTTTTTATGAAGCTTCGCTTCTGGCAATTGAAATCGCCGGAAACCGAACGATAACCAAGTAGAGTACCATGATCTCATTCGTCAATACCGACATCGATCTCAGGAAGAAACCCATCTTCAAGAACCTGAACCTCACCATCCAACCTGGCGAACTGGTCTATATCGTAGGCAAGAGCGGCACTGGAAAAACCACGCTTCTCAAGTCGCTCTACATGGAGGTCAAACCATCGAAAGGCGAGATCGTCATCAATGGATTCAGCTCCAAAACCATCAAAAAGCGGCAGATCGCACTGCTCAGACGCAAGCTCGGCATCGTTTTCCAGAACTTCAGGCTTCTCGAGGACCGTAACGTGTATGACAACCTTGCATTCGTCCTGAAGGTGACTGGCATTAAAAATGCGCTCATCAAAGACAAAGTGATGAACGCACTCAGGGAAGTCGGACTCGAACAAGCAGCCAAAGAGATGCCCCAGAACCTGTCGGGAGGCGAACAGCAGCGAGTTGCCATAGCAAGGGCGCTGGTTGGAGAACCGGTCGCAATCCTTGCCGACGAACCCACTGGAAACCTCGACCCCGAGACGTCAATCGAGATCCTTGAATACCTCAAGAAAATCAACGCCAAAGGAATTATCGTCATCATCGGCACCCACAACTACGAGCTGGTACTTCACACCCCCTCCCGTACGCTGATGATCAACAACATGAACCTGGTCGAAGCCAGCATAGAGCCCACAGCCACCGGCTACCGCCCCGTTCCCGCATCAACTTCACAGGCCCAGCCTGTCGAAATGCAGGAAGAAAAAAACCCCGGCTTCTGAGGCTGGGGTTAACCGAATTATCTCTCGAATCCTGCGTTGCAGCAGCCGAAGCACGCTCCATATAACTGAATACACTATAATAATCTACCAGAGTTACCGGTGGATAATTTTATTGAAGCCTCTTTCCCTTGATCGCCCGCAGTGATTCGTGTACCTGGTGCCCTTCTTTTCCTGCGTTCTGTTCCATCAATAGCCTGCCCTGCCTAACCGTTCATATGCATCTTGCCCTTCACTTAAACCATTGTCGGCAGATTTCTTAAACCACACCTTTGCTTTCCCCCTGCTTTTTGGAACGCCTCGGCCATTGTCGTACATCAGGGCGATACAGTATTGCGCCCATGCATTACCTCTTGCTGCGGACAATCGAAACCATTTGAGTGCCTCAGGATAGTCCTGTTTTACACCCTTACCACCTTCATACATCAGGCCGACAAGGCACTCTCCATAACCAACGCTTTGTGTTACAAACTGTCGCCATCCGGTTTCCTTAGGAGCCTTATGATCCTGGTTCTGACTGCATTTCGCATTCAGGGGAGCAAGCATCAGTATCGATAAAAGCAGACTGATGACGTGACGTTTCATGGAGTTGCGTGGTTAACGGTTGCGCTTCTTCAGACGATCAAGGTAACAGTTTTTGCGATCTACAAAAACGGAAAAGCGCAATACCCCGGGTGTGGTTCGATCCGTCATCTTCCATTCCGAACTGACCGTCATTGCATTCAGGGCTGCACACGACCAACCACACTTGCAGCGTCAGCGACAACTCTCCATGCTTGCAGCTTCGCGTCGAAATTCATCGCCGCGTAAGCCGGGCTGGTTGAAGGCAGCCGGACAAGCCGCACCCTTCCGGGAGTGATTCTCATGGCAGAATGGCGCAGGAAAGACTCCGCCGCCTTCGCGCCGTTGAAGAAGATATGTGAAACATTGGGATGCGAGTCGATGAAACCGGGGATGTCGTTCGGAACTTCCGATCCGGCGATGATCGCAGAGTCCAGGCTGCCACTGCGCGTCGCCGAGGCAAGCACATCCCACAAGGCAATACCCGAATCCATCAGGAGCTTGAGCCTTGCAGGATAGTCGAGCAACGAGCCATCGCCGAGCAACCTCTCCATCAACGGCCAGAAAGCATTGCGGTCATGTGCATAATAACGCTGCTGCTTTATGGAAACCACACCCGGAACGCTGCCAAGTATTAGGACTCGCGCATCTGAACGCGCAACCGGTTCAAGACAAAACGCTTCCACCCCGCGCATGGAAATATCTTGGGGGACGTTCATGAATTCATAAACTTACGAATCAACAGAAGCTTTTACAATTTTGCTGACCGCCGACGCCGAGATGCCCAGCAGGGGTGCCGTTTCAGCATATGTCAAACCAAGTTCAAACACTAACTTCATGGTTAGCGGATTATGTCAACAGAGATGTCGCATTTTTTAGAAAAAAATACTCACTTTTCGTCCGGGTTGAGCAGCACCTCCTGAGGGATGCGCCATGCTCTTGCCGGTCTCGCCCCCCATCGTTCCGGATGT
>Ga0326726_10000126_pt1 | contig 71661 bp, 53 predicted proteins | sample MHFenrmetagenome_2_FD_207603 | JGI IMG/M metagenome (GOLD analysis project Ga0326726, IMG submission 207603) | Lab enriched peat soil microbial communities from Michigan Hollow, Ithaca, NY, United States - MHF15MN | ecosystem: Environmental > Terrestrial > Soil > Wetlands > Peat | place: USA... | reverse complement strand
GCCCATCACCAGATTCACCGCGCCGCGCTGACCGGCCGCGTCCAGGATTTCATCCACCAGTGGCAGCAGGGCGGTCACGCCTTCGAGAGAAAACCGCTTGGTGCCGAGGTAACGCTGCTGCAGCGCCTGCTCGAACAGGTCGGCCCGGATGAGCAGGTCGAGCACGCGCTCCTGGTTCACTGCGGACTGGGGCCCTTCCATGCGTTCCTGGATCCAGCGGCGTCGCTCGGTATCAGTAATATGCATGAACTCCGCGCCCACGGTGCCGCAGTACAAGCGGCGAGCTTCATCGGCGAGTTCGCCTTCGATCCGCAGACTGGGATGCGACACCGGGGGCAAAAATCCCAGGGGATCGAGGTCGGCCTCCAGGTATCCATAGTGGCGGAAGGGCTCGAACACGCGCTCCCGTTTGCCATTCGGGGCTTCCAACACCGCGGTTGCGGCAGATTGACTAGCAGGTTTGGATCGGGTTGCCATAGGTCCGCTACTAGAATAACGGATGCCAAGGGACGTGTGCTGGATTCGCCCCACAAGAAACAACCGCAGGGCTCTGGCCTATTGCGCTGGCGCGTGCGCCCGCGGCAACGCCTTCATCACCAGGCCATTCAACAGGATGGTGATCACCGAAGCTGCCAGAGTGGCGTGATAGATGTCGTCGGTGGCCAGTTGGGCATCGCGAGCCACCCGCACCAGGACGTAGGAAAACTCGCCGATCTGGGTGAGTCCGAGGCCGACCAGAAGCGCAGTTCGCGGAGGATAGCGAAACAGCCAGACGATCAACGTCCAGATGGCAAACTTCCCCACCATGGTCATGATCACAATCGTGCCCCATAGAGAAGGCTTAGAGATCAGGATGCGCGGGTCCACCAGCGCTCCAATGGTGACGAAAAACAACGCCACGAAGGCATCGCGCAAGGGCGACAGCTTGTCCAGCATTTTGTGAGTGGTTCCCGACTCGCTGACGATCAGGCCAGCCAGAAACGCCCCCAGCGCCAGTGATAACCCCACCGCCTGAGTCACCGCGGCGGTGGCAAAACCCAGCGCCAGCACCACCAGCACGTAGAGCTCTTCGTTACCGCCCTGATCTACCCGCTTCATCAATGGCGGCACCAGCTTCGCCGCCACGAACATGACCGGCGTCAGGATCAGCACGGCCTTGCCCAGGGCGATCCCAAGAGAAAGAAAATGGCTTCCCGTAAGATTGGTCAAGGAAGGCAGAAGGACGGTCAGAACCACGACGGCGAGGTCTTCGACTAGAGTGATGCCGACCATCACGTGGCCGTGGGGCGAGCGCAATTCTCCACGTTCGGCCAGCAGTCGGGAGAGTACCATGGTGCTGGCGACGGAAATGATAGCGCCCACCGCGATTCCCTGCATGGTGCTCCAGCCCATCAACCATCCTACGCCGACGCCCATACCAATGGAGAGCAGTATCCCCAACGGCGCACCGAAAATTGCCACCCACTTCACCTGCATTAGCTCGCTGAACGAAAACTCCAGGCCAATCGAGTACATCAGCAGAATGACGCCAATTTCGGCCAGCACCTCGAATTGATGGACTCCAGAAAGGGTTGGGCCGGGAGTAAAAGGGCCAATCAGAAATCCACCGAGAACGTAGCCGAGAATCAGCGGCTGCCGCAGCAGCTTGGCCACACTGCCGCCCACGACGGCGGCGCCGAAGACATAGGCGAGGTCCCGAAAGAAGGTGGTTTCGATTGCCATCCGCGAACCGGTCAGGAATTCCCAGTTTAAATGAGACTACAGAATCTGCCCGCAGGGCGTGGCCAGGGATCAACTCCAGAAGATCACTTCCGAAAGCCGTTGTTTCTCAGATTTCTGGTTCGCTGACCGCGGTAGCGTCTTCCCGAAGGTGCACTTCTCCCGATTTGACAATGCTGATTTCGCCTTTCTTTTCGTAATCCATCTCCTCTCGCCATGCCCGCAGGGTCCACCTCCGATGTAGCAAGTAGCAACCGCAAACCGGTCCGCCATGGAAGCTACCAGTCAACCCGCCATCAGCAGTGCGCCAATGCAGTTATTGCTGGTGGGGGACAATGACGACTTCAGCTATCTGCGCGATCTCTTGAGCCGGACCGGGGATGGGCAGCTGGGCCTGCACCACGCTCACTCTACCGAAGAAGCGCTGCTGCGCCTGAGTGAGTACACCTACGATCTCCTGTTATGCGAGTACAAAGCGGAAGATGGCGCGGCATTGCGTTTGCTGCACGAGTTGCGCCGGAACCATCCTGGCGCTCCCGTGATTTTTCTCAGCGATCACATGGATGAAACCGCCGTAGAGATGCCTCTGAAACAAGGCGGGGAAGATTTCGCTGCGATATCCATTGCCGACAAGCCCGCGATTCCTGGCACGATCCGCTCCGCCATCGACGTATATCGCAAGGAACGGCAACACCAAAGGGCGGAGAATACGCTGCGCAAACTGTGGCGCGCGGTCGAGCAATCGGCCGACTTGGTCATGATTACCGATCGCGAGGGCATGATTGAGTACGTAAACCCAGCCTTCGAGGCGGTCTCCGGTTACTCTTCCGGGGAATTGATTGGCAAGACGCCGCGGGTCCTGAAATCCGGTCAGCAGAATTCTGAACTCTACAAGGAGCTGTGGCAAACCATTCTCTCGGGCAATGTCTTTCGCTGCACCGTGGTGAATCGCAAGAAGAACGGGGACGTCTTCGTCGCCGAGAAAACTATCACTCCTCTGCGTGACGGCGAAGGCAGGATCACGCATTTTATCTCCAACGACCGGGACATCACGGACCGCCGGCGGCTGGAAAATCAGCTCCAGCAGGCGCAGAAAATGGATGCCATCGGGAGATTGGCCGGCGGCGTGGCGCATGACTTCAACAATCTTCTGATGGTCATCAGTTCCTACGCCGAGCTGATGCTGGATTCGCTGGCCCCTCAGCATCCGCTCCGCCGCAATGTGGATGAGATCCAGAAAGCTTCCCGCCGCGCTGCCGACTTGACCCGGCAATTGCTGGCCTTCGGACGCAAACAGATGCAGAGCCTGCAACTCCTCGACCTGAACCTGATCATCGATGACATCAACAAAATGCTGCCCCGCCTCATCGGTGAAGATATCGAACTGGTGTTCGTTCCCGGGGAGAAACTGGCCAAGGTAAAAGCCGATCCGGTGCAGATCGAGCAGATTGTCATGAACCTTGTCGCCAACGCCCGCGACGCCATGCCCAAGGGCGGCAGGCTGGTCATCGAAACCGCAAGCCTGCGACTGGACGACGCTTATGTCCAGAAACACTCGATCGTCCCCCCGGGCCAGTATGTTCTGCTGACCGTGAGCGACTCGGGTTTGGGAATCGCTCCTGAGCACCTGTCACACATTTTCGAGCCCTTCTACACCACCAAAGAAGAAGGCAAAGGCACCGGGCTCGGACTGGCCACAGTGTACGGCATCGTGAAACAGAACAGCGGGTTCATCTGGGTTTACACCGAGCCCGGGATGGGAACGACTTTCAAGATCTATTTGCCCCAGGCGCGGCAAGCGAAGCTTTTGCTTCAGCCTCCCCTGCCAGCGGAAGGTTGTCCTCGAGGCTGCGAGACTTTGCTGCTGGCTGAAGATGAAGCGGCAGTCCGAGAGTCCACTCGGGAGTTCCTCAGCTTGAACGGCTATATCGTCCTGGAGGCAAAGAATGGCATCGAAGCGCTGGCCCTCGCCCAGAGCTACGCAGGCCCCATCCATCTGATGATCACTGACGTAGTCATGCCCCAGATGGGTGGAGCGAGACTGGCGGGAGAGCTGGCGTCAGACCGGCCGGACATGAAAGTCCTTTTCGTCTCCGGCTATGCCGAAGCGACCTTCCAGCACCACGGCGAAATTGACGTGACCACACGCTTCCTGCAGAAACCTTTCTCTTTGAAAACTCTGGCCCGTAAGATCCGCGAAATTATCGACGAAGCCAAACCCGTCCTCGCCGCAGCAGCATCCGTCTAGGCCTTTGCGAAATCCTTAGAGCACTTTGCGGTTAGGGATTTTTGCCTTTGGCTGCGAACTGTTGCCGTGGCTCCATCCCTCGTATAATTGCTCTCCGGAATCTCCGAATGAACCTGCCAGCTGCGCTGGTCATACTCATCCCTGGGTACAACAGGCCAACGCCGTGACCGCTGCGGCCCTGGGATGGCATGTGCTGCTGGCAATCGCGCTCCTGGGCATCTTTAGTTCCACAATTTTTCTGTTCATGGTTCTGGTGGCGGCCATCCGATGGCGCCGCGGCGCCCGTGCCGCCCAGCAAGCAGCCGCGGCAACGCCCCAGTCCTCCCTACCTGCCGTCACCATTCTCAAACCGGTTCACGGCATGGAAGCCCAGCTTGAACAAAATCTGGAGAGCTTCTTTCAACAGGACTATCCCGCGTTCGAAATCGTCCTGGGGGCTCGGGATGCCAATGACGCCGGACTGCAACTCGGCGACAAAATTCGCCAGCGCTATCCTCAAGTCAGGAGTCGGATCGTCGTCTCAGGCCAGCCCACCTGGCCCAATGCCAAAGTCTTCTCCCTGAGCAAGATGATTCCAGGCTCATCCAACGACTACTTCGTCATCAGCGACAGCGATGTGCGGGTCTCTCCTGACTTCCTGCGCAACGTAATTCCAACGCTGCTCAATCCGAAAATTGGCCTCGTAACCTGCCCCTACCGCGGAGTAACGGCGGGCGATCTCTGGTCCACCCTGGAAGCGCTGGGGATGTCGGTGGAAATGCCCTCCGGGGTCATGGTTGCGGACATGCTGGAGGGCATCCGCTTCGCACTCGGTCCGGCAGTCGCCTTTCGCCGTGACGCACTGGAGAAAATCGGCGGTATCGCCGCCACGGCAGACTACTACTCGGATGACTTCGTCCTCGGCAACCTGATCTGGGTGGCTGGTTACAAGGTGGTCTTTTCTCATCACATCATCCAGCACGTGCTCACGCCCCGCTCCCTGAAGCGGACTCTGGGCGACCAGTTGCGCTGGATGAAGAGCACTCGATTCTCGCGTCCTCTCGGCCATATCGGAACCGGTCTTACTTATGCCATGCCGTTCGGAGTTCTGGGTCTGATTGCGGCCACGGCGACGGGCCATGCCCCGCTGGGAGTTGGACTGTTGGCGGCCGCCTCTGCAAACCGAGTCCTGCAATCGATCGCCGTAGGCTGGGGAATTATCGGCGACCGGCGCGCACTGTACTTGTCATGGCTCTATCCCGTTCGTGACCTGCTGGGTTTCTTTACCTGGCTGGCTAGCTTCGGCGGCCGCACTTTTTTCTGGCGCGGAGAAACCTACCGCTTCAGCAACGGCGGGAAAATCATTCCGCAAAACCGGCCCGCGGCGAGCGCCGTGGGAGCCAAGCTTTAAGACTCAGTAAACTCGTGCCCTCCCCAAAGCTCATCCCGATCGACCTTTTTCCGCAACCTGCATGCACTAGGAATCGATTCGCGCCAGCTTGCCATCCTTCAAAGTGAAAGAGTCGCCTCGCCAAACCACGTTGTGCCCAACCAAGCTCGCCAGCCAAACCAGCAAGGCGACCAAGTCCCGCAATGGAAGCCATGGCAGCAGCCTTAACACCTGGCGATCGCGCAACACTGACCATCCCACCACCAATGCCACCGCGACTCGCAGGCCCGCGGTCGCAGCCAGCAAAGCCCACGCCCAAAGGGCACCGTGACTTAAAATCACCGCCAATACCGCCCAGGGCAGACCAAAAGTCAGCACCAGCCCGAGATATCCCCAGCGCCTCGAATCACGTACGGTGCGTCCCCAACGAAGTTGGTGATCGACAAATTCCCGCAGCGTATACACTGGAAGAAAGGTTTCGACCACCACATCGGACAGCCTGACCTTTAACCCTCGCTCTGCGATTCTTTTGCCGATTTCGTAATCGTCTCCCAGGTAATCCACAAGCGCCTCGAAACCATTGATGGCCTCAAGGTCACGGCGCCGGAAGGCCAGCGTGGAGCCTAACCCAAAACGAATTCCACCTTCGAGTTGCTGCGCCGCCAGCACGCCGGCGGCAAAGTCTGTGCTGATGCCCACCGCCTCCAGCCGCGAACCCAGAGTCGGACCGGCAGTGCCGCGATATAAACATGTCACCAGGCCGGTTCGCTGATCTGCCAGTGGAGCCATCACGCGCCGCAAATAATCAGGCTGAACCCGGATGTCGCTGTCATTGACCAGAACGTTTTCGTATTTCGCCTGTCGCAACATCTGCGCCAGATTGCTCACCTTGGCATTGGAACCGAGGTTCTCCGAACAGACCATCGCGCGGATCGCGCAAAGCGGAAACTCCAGCTTCAATCTTTCGACCAGCCGAAGCGCCGGGTCGGCAGGATCGCTAACCCCGAAAATGATTTCGTATTCCGGATAGTCCTGCAGACAATGGCTGCGAAAGCTCTCATACATCTCGGGATCTGTTCCCTTCAGCGGCTTGAGAATGGAAACAGGTGGCGTGGGTGGTGTGGGGCGGACGCCCCCGCCCGCCGCTTTATGCTCACCGAGAAATCGAGCCGCGCTGTACAGGCAGACGAGGTAATAAGCCGCACCGCAGACGGTAATCGCCGCAGCAACAGTCGAAGTGATGGCAACAATGCGCTGAATCACTCGCGGATTTCCTTCGTGTACCTTAGTGTCCTTGGTGGTTCATGATTTTGCTTGGCCACTAAGCACACTAAGGTACACGAAGGAAGCTATTCGTAGCGCAGCGACTCGATCGGATCCAGGTTCGCGGCCTTCCAGGCGGGATAAATCCCGAATACCAGACCCTCAGCAGCGGCCGAGCCCAATCCGAACGCAGCCCAGAAGAACGACATCCGTGCCGGCAGCGAACTCCAGATCGCCGGAATCGTCCAGGTAATGATCGCGCCCAGCAAGACACCGAGGACTCCGCCCATCGCGGTCAGAGTGATGGCCTCCAGCGTGAATTGCAGCAGGATATCGCGCTTGCGCGCGCCGATGGCCTTGCGCACTCCAATTTCCCGGGTCCGCTCGGTCACCGAGACCAGCATGATGTTCATCACCCCCACGCCACCCACGATCAGCCCCACGCTGGAAACCGCAAACATGAAGATAAACACAGCGCCCGTGACCTGGTTCCACACCTCGGAAAGCGAGTCCTGAGTGAACACCGCAAAGTTGTCAGGCTTTTCCGCGGAGACTTTGCGGCGGCGGCGCAGCAGCTCGCGGATCTCGTCGATGGTCTTGGGCATGTCGTCGTGCGAAGTGGCTTTGACGCTGATCCAGAATTGCTTCAGCTCGGGATGCAGTTTGCGGAACGTGGCCAGCGGGAAATACACGATGTTGTCATCCGGATTTTTGCCTCCGGCAAACACACTCTTGCGTTTCGCCGCCACCCCAATCACCGTGAACAGCTGGCCATCAATATTGATTTCCTTGCCCAGGGCTTCCTCGTTGGGAAATAGTTCGTCGGCTGTGTCCGAGCCCAGGACGATGACGGGGGAGTGGTGTTCTTCATCAATCTCGTTCATCCAGCGCCCGGAGGAAATGTCCAGATCAAACACATCCTTCCAGGTGCCAGTATCTCCCTCCAGTATCGTGTTCTTGACTTTACGGCCGTTGTACTTGACCTCGTAAGTGCCGGTGCCGAATTCCTGGCGAAAATAACGCAGGCCGACGGTGGCGATCTTTACGTGAGGCAATTGCTGCACCGCTTGAAAATCGTCGAGGGTGAGCTCTTTGCGCGTCCGTATTTCTTCCGTGGGCCGGCCGAAGGTCAGAGGCTGGTGGTAAGCAAAGACGATGTTAGAACCCAAACTGCTGATGACCTGGCTGACGTTGTCATTGAGACCGCGCACCACCGAAGAAATGCCGATGACGACGGCAACCCCGATGACGATGCCGAGCACAGTCAGCGCCGAACGCATCTTATTCGTGCGGATCGTATCCAGCGCCATCTGGACCACTTCGCCGTAATGGCTTCTATGAAGCATGGAAAATTCTATTCATAGTTCGAATCTCAAGGCCGCGATCGGATCCAGCTTGGCCGCTCGCCGGGCCGGGTACACGCCGAAGAACACGCCCACGCTGGCAGAGACCAGCAGGCCTGCGGCCACCGCCCACAGCTTGATTTCCGAGGGCATGCCGATAATTGCCGTGATGCCCTTGGCGAAGGCAATGCCAAACAGCACGCCCAGCAGACCGCCCACCACCGCCATGGTTCCGGACTCGATCAGGAACTGCAACAGCACGTCCTGGCGGCGCGCTCCCATGGCCTTACGTATGCCGATCTCGCGCGTCCTTTCGGTGACCGACACCAGCATGATGTTCATGATGACAATGCCTCCCACCACCAGCGAAATTGCGGCAATGGCGATCATGGCGATAAAAAATGTTCCACTCAGATTCGACCAGATACTCAGGAAGCTGGCGTTGGTTTCAGCCGCAAAACTGTCCGGACGCCCCGGCAAATCATGGCGCCGGGCCCGCAGGACGGCTCGAGCTTCGTCGATGGCGGCGTCCAGCTCAGTGCCCACACCGGCGGCCTTGCCCGAAATACGAATGCTGGTGTGCGATCCGAACTGCTTCAGATAAGTGGTGATCGGGATGGCTACGTAATTGTCGCGGCTCTGGCCTAGTGTGGTTCCCTGCTTCTTGCCCACACCAATGACCCGGTACACCTCGCCCTCGACGCGAATCTCCTTGCCCAGAGGATCCACCGTAGGGAAAAGATTATCCACGATGTCGGTGCCAATCACTCCCACCTGCGAACGGTTCTCCTCATCGTTTTCGTTGAGCATGCGCCCGGAGGTGAGATCGAGATCAAGAATCGGTGCCATCGAGGGCGTGAGTCCCCGGATCCAGGTATCGGTAATGGATTGTTCCTCGTACCTCACGTGGCCGGAGGGGTTGATGGTGGAAGCCCCAATCATGGCGCAGTGCTTGCAGGATTCCAGCACCGCCTGGTAGTCCTCCATGGTGAGGTCTTTGCGCTTTTGGCCTTCGAGGAGTTGGTCAACGTTGGTGATCACCGGAGTTACCTTGCTGATGATAAAAACATCGGCGCCCAGATTGAAAATCTTCTCCGCCACATATCCATTGATCCCGTTGACGAAGGTGACCACGGCAATTACGGCAGCCACGCCGATCACGACTCCAAGCAGGGTCAGGGCAGAACGCAGCTTGTTCGCCCACAGCGACAACAGCGCAATGCGGATGGCTTCAAGGGTGGTCATGGGGCAGACTTCGGGCGTCAGACCTCGGACGTCAGACTTCGGACGTCAGACCTCGGACATCGGCGAAACGCCGGCACGAGAGCTGCATGTAAGTCTAACAGAGCAAAATCGCGCTCTCCGAACCGGTGCGAGGCGGAAGTTCGGTTGTCTGACGCCCGACGCCCGAGGTCCGACGCCCGCCGTCCGCTATAATGAACCTGTTGGCAGCTGGACCGGACGGTCGCTCTCGCTACGTCAAGTGGCGGGGGAGGAAAGTCCGAACTCCACAGAGCAGTGTGCCGGATAACGTCCGGGAGGGTGCCCTGTCCAAGCTTTGCTTGGGCGGGTCCATTCGACGGAAAGTGCCACAGAAAACATACCGCCACGGCGGCAACGCCGGGGTAAGGGTGAAAAGGTGCGGTAAGAGCGCACCGCTGTCGCAGTAATGCGGCAGGCAGGGCAAACCCCACACGGAGCAAGACCAAATAGGGAGGGAGCCTCGGGTTCGCCTGAGGCGCGTGCCGGCTCGGTGCGCCACAACCTCCGGGTAGGTCGCTTGAGCCGCGCAGTAATGCCCGGCCCAGAGGAATGACCGTCCTGCCGGAGCAATCCGGCAGACAGAATTCGGCTTACAGGTCCGGCTGCCACAAACTATTGCTTTCAATCACTTCCAAAAAGGCTAAGAGGACGTTGTGACGCAGGTGTGACGCGCTTGCGCAGCGGCAACGACATTCCTCTTTCTCCAGTACACACAGCCGGGCACATTCGTGGATATCGGATGTTGCGCGCCACGTGGTACCATTCCCGCGTGAGCGACTCCGCTTGCGTCCCAAGTGCTGCCTCGGCCGTCCCAACCACGACGACTACTTCGCGGCACTCTGCCCTCGTCCGCGTCACTCACTGGATCACCACTCTGTGCTTTCTTGCCTTGCTCGTCAGTGGAGTTGAAATTGTGATCTCTCACCCTCGCTTCTATTGGGGCGAAACGGGCAACGATTTGACTCCACCGTTGTTCAAACTGCCGATCCCTGCCTCGAGGGCGTTGGTGCCGACCGGCTACGGGAACGTGCTGCCGGACCAGAACGGCTGGAGCCGGTATCTCCACTTTCAAGCTGCCTGGGTGGTGGTGTTAACCGGCTTACTGTATGTGATCTCCAGTTTTTTCACGGGGCATTTGCGGAAAAACTTACTCCCGGATCGGGCCGATCTGTCGTGGCGGGCGTTCTCGACGGCGATCGCTAGCCATTTGCGCTTCGAGCGGCCGAGTGAGGCAGAGGCCTGGTCGTATAACGTGCTCCAGCGCCTCACCTATCTGTTCGTGATCTTCGTTCTTTTCCCGTTAGTAATCTGGACGGGCCTGGCGATGTCTCCCGCCTTTGTTTCCGCATTTCCGGCGACCGTCAATGTGCTCGGCGGCCAGCAATCGGCGCGCACGCTTCACTTCTTCGTCTCCTTAGCTCTCGTGCTCTTCCTGCTGGTCCACGTTGCGATGGTTTGGCTTGCCGGACTCAGGAGCCGTATGCGGGCGATGATCACGGGCCGCGCCGCTACACCTATGGAGCGCACATGAGCAGACTCTCACGTCGCAAACTGATCACAACCGGATTCGCAGCCACGGCGAGCGCATTGGGCCTGGGCGTAGCCGCGCGCATTGCGCAAAGGTATGGGCTGGTCCCGCCCGATCACGGCGGAATCTATGGCCTCGGCGAAACTCTGACCTATGCTTCCCAGCGTCTGCTCACGAGGCACTCATTAGCTCGTGAGTTCTCTCGGAGCCAGATCTCGAAGCCTCCATTCGCCAACGAAATCCCGCCCCTGAATGAAGCCTTCAAGCGCCTTCAGGCCGGAGGATTTGCTGATTGGCGGCTCTCCGTCAACGGCATGGTCGCCCAGCCCGGCTCGTTTTCGCTTGACCAGCTTAAGACTTACCCGTCTCAAAGCCAGATCACTATGCTGCAGTGTGAGGAGGGTTGGTCGTACATTGCCGAGTGGATCGGCGTGCCTCTCTCCCAAATCCTGCAAGCCGTGGCAATCCTCCCGCAAGCCAGATACATTGTTTACTACTCGATCGATCCCGACTGGTGGGAAAGCATCGATATGGCCGATGCGTTGCATCCGCAGACTTTTTTGGCCTATGGGATGAATGGCGATGAACTCCCCGTGGGGAACGGCGGGCCGCTTCGCCTGCGCCTCCCCCCCCAGCTCGGCTACAAGAGCGTGAAATACATCACCCACCTGACGGTCACCGACAGTCTAAAAGGGTTCGGCAAGGGTCTGGGCTCCGCATCTCCAGAAGCAGGCTATGCCTGGTACGCCGGCATCTGACAGATTCGTTTCAGCAGCACGGATTTCCTTCTTGACTGCGAAAACGCCCAGTATTGTACAAAATGTTCGCGGCAGCCGGACCTAAGCCGAATTCTCCGGCACTCAGCGACAACTTACTTTTTCTCGGTCACCTCCGATTTCACAATCTCGTCCCTCGTGGGCAATTTTGGGGAGGGAAACGACCCGGTCCGAAAGGTACTGCATGTCTGCTTTTGTTTCGACGTGACGCCGCCGCAAACGATGCCGCTGCCATCCTCATGCATACAGCCGTAAGTGTGGCCGGTCTTGCCGGGGATCCAATATACGTCCCCCTTACCGCCACAATCGCCTTGGACCTGGCTTTTGCTATGGTTCTTGATGCTGACTTCCTTGGCCATGGCCGAGTCGGCGGCAACAGAGATAGCGGCCACCGCAAGGATGGCAATTAGTGTGGGTCGGACGTTCATGATCATTCCTCCTGTTCGTTCTGTGATTCAGAGTTGAGAATTGACTCCGTGGGACGTATCGGGCTCCTGTCATCCGTTGAGCGGAGCAGGCGTCTGAAAAAGCGGAAGCATACTTACTCCGTTTGCGGCGGAGGTCAAGAGGAAAACTTCAGGCCCGAAACGCCCTGTCCGGAATCCAGGGTCGATCCTAGTGGTTGCCTTCGGCGGAAATACGCTCATCTTCCACGGGCCACCTATTCGGGCAGTGGAATGCGATAAATATTCTTCCGCGTGTCATGACGCGTGTAGGAGTAATGGTTCGGTCCCATGGCTGAATCAATCTGCTGCGGGATCACGATGAGCCCTTTTTGGGTCTTCAAGTCATCTCCCGTGCTGACGCCACCTGGCGGGAAATTCGGAACTCCTCGAGCCGGTACTGGCAGCACGTAGGTACTTCCGGTACCCGATGAGAGGAAGTTGAGATAGAAGAACTTCCCGCTAATGTCCCATTGAGCTGTGCAATACGAGTTGCACACCGGCAAAGATGGACCGCCGTCCAGGGGGTAAGCCGTGAGGACCGCCTGATGCTCCTCATCCTTGCTCTTGGACGGTATTACGAGCCAGCGCCCATCCGGAGAGATTGAGAACGCTTCTATAATCGGGTCTGGAACGATCTTCCGGCGTTCGGTGCCATCCTGTTTACTGCGATATATGAAACGCTGCCCATCTTCTCTCGAGTGGAATACCAGGTCGCCGTTGGGAAGAATGACCGGATGGTCCTGACTTGATGGAGACATTAACTCGCGTGGCGATGAACGATGGTCCGTGGGAGAAAGCCACAAATGCGAGATACCCTTCTGATCGGTCATCGAGAACGCGACCTGCTTGCCATCATGCGAGACACTGTAAGTGTCAATGTCAGACCCGGGTAGCAATGCTGCGCCCGACACTACCCGCTCGGTCTTGCCGGTGGCCAGTTCTTTCGACCAAAGATCGGCCCCGCTCTGCCCGCTCTGCATCCTGTAATACAGCTTGCTTCCATCCCAGGAGAAAGTAGTCCCGAACGCGTCTCCCTCGGAAGACAGCTGGTGGTCTCCACTAGCATCGTGAATCCAGATGGTGTTGTCCGCGATCCCCACCGAGGTAAGCAGAGACTTCCCGTCGGAGCTCATCGCGATGCCCTCTTCTTCCGTGGTGCCTGAAGTCACTTGCTGGGGTGGTCCGTCGGGAAACCTCTGCCGCCAGATGTGGAACCGCCCTCCTTGGTTTGAGCTGAGGTACACCCATCGCCCATCGGGCGACCAGGCGCCGGCGATGCAGGCTGCTTCGGGAGGTCCGACGATCCGGGCGTTGCCGCCGCCACTGAACGGAACCACCTGGCACGGCATTATGTTCCCCTGGTCGCCCATGACGACCAGCAGCACCCAGCGGCCGTCAGGAGAAAGGTAGGAGTGGTGGACCATGCTGCGTTCGCCCGGAGGAACATAGATGTCACGGCTCTGCCCCCGCGCCTGGTCCGTGGTGACCAGCGCCATGTGCAGCCCTTGCTTGATTTCAGAAAAGAGGAGGTGTTGGCCGCCGTCGATCCAGGTCAGGGAAGAAGCATTCCGCAGGAAGATGTCAGGTTGCCCGCCCAGCACCGGTACTACCCACGTGTCCCAGGGGGCAACCGTCCCGTAGGCGATCCGCGACCCGTCGGGGGAGAACACGGGACCGAGCTTTGCCACCGAATCATGCGTAAGTTGCACCGCATCCCCGGAAGGAAGTAGCCTGACGTAAAGGTCCCCTCTGCCAAAAAAAGCATCGCTTCCCCGGATAAACGCCAGCATGCGTCCGTCAGGAGACAGGGCGGGGTAGACTGCAGAGTCGGTGAAGAATGTCATCTGCTCCCAGTTCGTGGGACTGACCGGCTCTGCCCGCCTGAAATAGCGATACAGTCCGACGGCGGCCGCAGCCAGGAGCATCATCGCCAGGGCCGCAAACGCCGCCAACCGTAGAGAACTCCGTGCCGGCGGCGTGGGAAGCGCCATCGTGCCTGACTCGCTATCGCGCTTTATTCGCTGCAGATCGGTCCTGAGTTCGGCAGCCGACTGGTAACGCAGATTGCGATCTTTCTCCAGCGCTTTGCTGACGACCTCATTCAATCGCTGAGGTAGGATGGGATTCCGCTGTGGCAGTGGCGCCGGTGTCTCATCCAAAATGGCCTTGAAAACGACAGCCGAAGTTTTCCCGTGGAAAGCAGGCTTCCCCGTAGCCATCTCGTAGAGCACGGCGCCAAAAGAGAAAATGTCGGTACGCTCGTCCAGCGTCTCGCCACGTGCCTGCTCGGGTGACATGTAAGCCATAGTGCCGACCGCCGTGCCGATCGAGGTCAGCACAGCGGAAACCGTCCCGGACATCGTCACGGTCTCCGGCTCCGCCGCATGGAGCAGTTTAGCCAGGCCGAAGTCCAGCACTTTGCACTCGCCGTGCGCGGTCAGGAAGATGTTCGCCGGCTTCAGGTCGCGGTGCACGATCCCGCGCCGGTGCGCCGCATCCAGCGCGTCGCTAACTTCCATCGCGCATCTCAACAGGTCGGTTAGCGGAAGAGGGCCTCGGGTCAGGCGGTCAGCCAGAGTTTCACCCTGCAGGCACTCCAAGACCAGGTAGTCGATCGTGCCCTGGATGCCCACGTCATAGAGTTGGCAGATATTGGGGTGATTGAGGGACGCAATGGCGCGCGCCTCACGCTCGAAACGTTCCCGCGCGTCCGCCTGATCCGAGCGATGGAGGGGAAGGATTTTAATCGCGACGATACGGTCCAAACGGGTGTCGCGAGCGCTATAAACCTCTCCCATCCCACCTGCGCCCAGCAGAACCGTAATCTCATAGGGCCCAAGTCGAGTGCCTGGTACGAGTGGCATGGATGGCGTGAATTATACCGCTCTGTGCTGGTACACAGTTTCTGTCCAACTCTGGCTCGAGCCCACCACGCCCAATGATGGAGCGCAAGAATCGCCTGCTCGGACTGACCGATAGCAGCGCTGTGACACAACTGTAACGCAAACCCTGCCGACAGTGCCAAAATTTGAACTAATTGAAAGCATGTTACGGCGAGGACTGGGCACGAGCCAACCGGGTGAGGTGATGGGCCAGCAGACTATCGGGCAGCAGAAGAGCCTGGCGGAGATCAGCTTCGGCATCGGCAGCATGACCGAGCGCGTCGTTGATCAATCCTCGGTTGTAAAACCCCCAACTGGTCCGGGTGAGGCTTATGCCTAGCGCAGATTCAAGCCGCTGGTGCCACTGCCGCTCATCAAAACCGGTCAGCTTTCGCGCCGACCGGTAGGCCCAGACAGCCTGCTCGGGATCGGCTTGGGCTGCTGCCGCCTCAAATCGGGATTTCGCTTTGCCGGCTTCGCCACAACTGCCATAGACTTCCCCCGCCAGATAATTCGTCCGAGCCGAACCCAGAATTCGATCGAGCCCATCTCGAGTAAAGGGCAGGTCAGGCACCTGTGACGGCAGATGTTCCACAGCCGATAACGCTTGGCCGCAACGTCCGCTGTGAGCCAATCCCAGAGCGCGCTGTAGCTGAACCTCGATCCAAACCTGACGAACGTTGGTCCCGCCCTCTTCCCGGGCGAAGAAGCGGTTGCGGAACAGCGCGGTCGCGGCCTCGTAATCTCCCGCTTCCGCCAGGTTCAAGATCAGCTCATAGATCAGCCGCGTCGGCATATTCGCGCGGTCGGGATAAAGTTCCAGGGCATCCACGCGCTCGCGCGCGGGTCTTTTCAGCAAGCTGAGGGTCTGGTCGATGCCAACGTAGAGTGCCAGATTGTTGCGGTCGTTATTCAGCCCTTCGCGAAATGCCGCGAGCGCCCCTTCCGGATCGTTCTTCACCTGCAGCAGGGCCCGCCCCATGCTGGCGTGCAACACAGGAAGAGCGGGAGAGAACTTACGCGCCGCGTTCCACTCCGCCAGTGCCTCTTCGGTCAGGCCGCGGGAAAAGTAGAGCGTGCCCAGAAGGTAATGAGCTGTGCCATCCTCGGGATTTTCTCGAAGAGCAGCTTGCAGGACATCGAGTTCTTGCACGCTGCTGGGAAAAACGTACGCGGTAGAACGTTTGCCTGCGTCCTGGTACGCGGCGGACGCGGGTTGGCCGAGCTTCTCCATACAATATGCCCGGAAGTATGCGACCAAGGGATGCAGCCGGGGCGGTAGCGATCCGGGTTCGATCTCATCGGGCACGGCGGCCGGATACTCTCGGGAGAGCACTTCGAGCGCCGCCTGGTACATCCCGAGGCGCATGTATAGTGCAGCCACGTTCAGCACCCGCTCGGCATCGTCCGCCAGATGATTTAAGTCCGGGGTCGACAGCTGCTCCCGCAGAAAATAGCTTTGAGGGAAACGCGCCAGCCATTCCTGAGCAAAGTCTCGCGCGGCAGGCTCTCGCAGTGCCCGGCGAACGGCCGCCAGTTCTTCGGCAGTCCGAAGATCGTTGGGCGCTGCCAGCAGCGACTCGTGCAGGTAAAGCTCTGCCTGATTCAGTTCGCCGGCGCGGGCTGAGAGCTCGCTCAATCGGAGCGCGCCCGCAGCCTTGAACTCGGGCATGAGCTGCGCCGCTTCAAAGGCGCCCCGCGCCGCCCGGGTCTCTCCCAGAGCGTCATAGGCGAAGCCCAGGTAGTACGAGACCTCCGCATCGCTGGTATCCCTGGCATGGACCGCCTCAAGATATTTTTTGGCCTCGGCAAATCGCAAGAGGCCGGCGCAAAGACGACCGGCCGCCTTCTGTCCGCTGAAACTATCAGGATATTTCGCCAGTGTCTGCCTGTAGGTTGCGAGTGCCGGCAGAAGTTCTCCGTCAAGTTCCTGCTGGTTGCCAAGCTGGATCCAATCGTCCTCGCTTCGCTTCTCCGCTGGCGGCATAACATACGGGGTCTGCGGGCCAACATGAATCTCTGCCGCCAGCGTCCAATCGTATTCGTCTTCCGTCTGTCGCAGCAGCGCCCCACCTTGATCATCGCGAAGTTCGAAGGTGTACTTGTGCTGTGGATTTGCCAGCGGAACCTGGCGCGACCAAATTCGTTCGGGTGAAAGGTCGGCATTCTCCTGGAAAATCTGCTGCTCCCCGTCCGAGACCCGCAGTGAAGCATTCTTTATTGCTTGGTTAACGTTCAGCCCGATCAACAGCGCACTGTCCTTGCGGCCGAGATGGACGACGCCGTTGAGATTCGCGCGTGAAATTCCGCCGATCTCCCGCACCGGCATCCAGTATTCGGCAAAACTTATGCTCTGCCGGGGTTGCAGAAACGCGTACGTCTCCTGGTTGCGGAACAGCCCAGCCTGCACCTCCGCGTACGCGCTGTCGTTGTCGGATAGCGTTTTGCGCCAATCGAGGCCGTCGGCGTCAACGCCCCAAGACCAGATTTTCTTGGCGGGAAGCTCGTCATAGTTGGCAAAATGCGCGATGCCCGCATTGGTGTGCGGATTCCAGATTCCCATGAAGGGTTCGCGGCTGCCATGCACGAACATCGACACCGGGCCCTTGGTCTGGTTCCTGATCACGCTCAGGTCTGTGCCGTCCGCCTCCACCGGCCAGGGTTGCACCTCGGTAAAGCCGTGGCTGGCGGCGAAGTGCATGGGATACTGGATCCGCGAATCGTCCCACACCTCCACCCCGGCATTGTTCCACCAGTAGAAACGATGCCTTACGTCACTCCGGTTGTACAGGGTCACGCGCTGCTCGAGCACGGTGGACTGCGGCCGTAATACCAGTTCCACGATCCATTGCATCCCGTACACGCGATCGATATTTCCCACCGTCACCGAGGCGCTGCCGTCGTCGTGCCTGGCGAAGGCGAAATCTACCGGCGACATCGAGACCCAGTTATGCGAGACCGGAAAATTGAACTCAACTCCGAACGCTGCCCACGCCCCGCGATAACCGATCTCCGCTTTCTTGATGGAGGGATTGGCGTAAAAAATGGGCTTGCCATTGATCTTGTCCACGCAGGTGTAAAGATGTCCGCCAATGTCCGGCAACACCGAGCATTTCAGGTATTCATTCTCCAGGTAGATGGCTCGCCATTCATATTCAGCGCGGCGGCCGGTCAGATTGTTGCGCAGTGTATAGGGATAATTGAAGCGGTCGGTCGCGAACTGATCAAATGGCGGGTTCGGATCGGGCGGCCCTTCCTCGTAAGTTGGCAACGCCAGAGTCGCCTGCCAGACGCGCACCTCCGCCCGAGCCATCACAACGCTCGCAAACACCAAAAAGACCAGGATTCGTCTGGCGAAGGCAGCTACACGGTGGGAACGGGTGTCCATGCAGTCAGTATGGTACTCCTTGGGAATTGCGTTGTATGTCGAGATCAATTGGCCCAGCGGTCTGCAGCAAACCTTTCGCAACGTAGATGCAGACAAGTTCTATCTCATTGAGGAAGGCAGCGAAAACATGGCGATTCAGAAGTTCGCTCACCAGCCGAGCGCAGCCCGTTAAGCGCCCACCGCGCCTTGCAAGACTTCGCGCAACCGCTTCGCCACGATCAGGTCCTCCCCGGGTTGCAGCATCCACACTCCGACTACGATGGTATTACTGCCGCCGGGCAGGCCCGCGCTTGCGGGCGGGCCGCCAGTCCCCGGATTCAACTCAACTCGGGGCGTGCCCTGGCGCATCTTTTCCATCGCTTCTTTAGCCGCAATCTTGACCCGGCTCTGGTCATAGGTAACCACCAGATGTGGAACATGATTGGCCACCGGAGGAATGAAGATCTGAGTTTGCACCGTCGGGACACTCTTCAACGCTCCTGCAATGCGCTCGGCCCGTTGGCGGTATTCGGTTTCCATGGCGGCGTCGTCCTGGGCAAGGAACCAGTCCACCGCCGCCACCAGGCCCACAATTTCCTCTTTGGCGACTTTCATCCCGCGGCCAACCGTATTCGAGTTCGGCGAATTGTTCTTTCGCGCGGCCTCGATCAGGTCCTTTCTCCCCAGCAACAAGCCGGTGCACTGCGGACCGCGCAGGCCTTTGCCGCCGGAGAACGTCACCAGGTCAAATCCCATCTGGGTGTAATTCCACAGGTTCGAAATCGGGGGAACGTCGGCCGCCGCATCGTTGAAACAGGGCACTCCATGCTTGTGAGCCACCCGCACCCAGTCTTCCCGGCTGATGTGCTCTTCTCCGGCGTTGAAGAAGTGCGTCATCACCGTCCGTTCGTTGAAGGCCTGCTCGTACTGCTCGAGAGTTTCCACTTCCACAAAGCGCACTCCACAATTGCGGACGGCGTGGTCATAGTCATAGCGATGCGATTTTTGGACAATCACTTCATTTTTCAAACTATTCATGTCGGTCGGGATGCTGAGAATGTCCGCGTCGTTGCCGGCGGTGACGCAAGCGGCAGTTCCCAACGTAAGCGCCGACGCAGCCCCGGCGGTGACCAGGGCGCCTTCGCAGCGCAATCGCTTGGCCAGGTACTGGCCCGCCGCCTCATGCAATTCAATCAGGTTGACGGGATGCAGTGCAGCCAGGGCCACCGCCGCCTGCACTTCGTCCGGCATCGTGGACGCAGTGAGCGTGGTATAGGTCCCAGCCGCATTAATGAACGTAGCAACCCCCAACTTCTGGTAATAGTCCACCCCCTTCACCTTGGGGCGCGATGCCGCAACCGCCGGCAAGGCTGATCCGGCACAGACTGCGGCTCCGCCCGCGATGATCGCCTGCCCTCCGGTCCGCAACAGTTTGCGACGGCTGATGGTTCCTGGCATTTGCTTCTCCTTATTGGTTGCTATCGCGGGAAATCATCGGCCTGTGCCGGCACAGAATGGCCTGGCCCGGGCATATTGAAATACTGCGGACGCGCTTTTTCCCACTCCACCATACTGAGCCCGGAGGGATCATAGACAATCCGCCCCGCCCGCACCGTCATGCGTGCTATCAGCTTCCCTTTGCCATCCATCCGGGCAAGGCCGCAATCAATGTAGCTGAAAGGACCGTTGAGCTGCTCCAGCACCGCAATGTCCGCTTCCTTCCCGACCGACAGCGTTCCCAACTCTGGGCGATGGATCTCCTGTGCCGGGTTGACCGTCGAACGCCGGATAAGGTCTTGCAAAGGCACTCCCATGGCCAGAAATTTGGACATCACCTGGGTCATGCTGAGCACGGTAAAGTTTCCCGTGTGCAAATCGGTGGATATGGAATCGGGAATAAACCCCTGTTTTACCGCCGGCACGGCGTTGCGAAACCAGAAACTTCCGGCCCCATGGCCAACGTCGAAAATCACTCCCCGGGCGCGGGCCTCGGCCAGAATCGGATTGAGCTTACCATCCGCAAGCAATATGGGAAATTGCTGGGCAAAAACGTGGGTGTGAATGTCGCCGGGCCGCATCTTTTTCAATATCAGTTCAGCGTAGCTGCGGTCCGGCCGCGGCCAGAAATCAAACATTACCGGCAGGTTGACTGCGCGGCCGCACTCTTCGGCCCGGTCCACGGCAGCCCAGGGGGTGTGCTCGCCGTCCCAGGGCTCCTCGGTCCAGTAATGCGCCGTCTTCACGCCGACGATGATGTCGGGATACTTCTTGATGGTCTCGGCGCAGCGCTTGACATCCATCTGGTCCACGGACTGTTCCAGATCGCCCTGCATTCCGTTGGCTACGATGTTCAAGAAGGCTAGCACCCGCACTTTGGCGCGATCGATGACTTCTTCTTTTTCCAGAAGGAACGTGTCGGCTCCCGAACTGCCCGCATCCACCATCGTGGTCACGCCCGCCTGTAGCGCGATATCCGCCGGGATCCCGTAGGGTGCGGCGTGGGAACGGCCCTCGGGGGTGAACCAGTCGAGCGGCGCGCCGCCGTGGCCGATATGGACGTGAATATCGACGAGGCCGGGGGTGACGTAGAGCCCGGAAGCGTCCACCACCTTTCCCGCCTGACTGGCGGGAATATCTTTCTCGACCGCAGCGATCTTGTCTTTCGACACCGCCACGTCCATCACCGCATCCAGGTTGTTCGCGGGATCAATCACATGGCCCCCCTTCAACAGCAAATCGTAACGGGGGGGCTGGGCTAGAGTGTTCGATGGCATACCGAGAATTGTAAAGAGCGATACAACGATTCCGAGAGTCTTAGTCCATTCCCGCATGTGGGGCCTTTCCTGACTTATCTCTGTGTCCTTCGTGTCCTCTGTGGTCAACCCACGAACGAACCACGAAGGACACAGGGGACACAGAGATAAGTATTTTGCTCATGAGCCTTCGCCAAGCGAGCAAGTTTACCAGCCAAAGCAGCATTGTAATCATGGGTTGACCAGAAATATGAAGCCTCGCAGAGCCCGCTTGAAATGGCCGGAAGCATGGCGTAGCCTGAGCGGTACCTTTCACTCGCCCGGGGTCAACCTTATGGATCGGCGGACGTTCGTCAAGGCCAGTTGTGTGGGAAGCGCCAGCCTGTTCCTCGATGGTCTCGATCCCAAAGCCTTCGGCGACGTGACCTTGCCCGAGGCGCCCCCGATCGAAGTCGTCCATGGATTGCGGCCAGCCAAGTCTCCGCTGGGCATGCCCGGATTATTTCCGGGGCGGGTAGTGGAAGTCGCCGATTCAAAGTCCATCGTGCGCAACCGGGTTTCGCAACCCGTGGTCCGCGACATGATTGAGCGCGGGATGAAGGAATTGACAGGAGAACCCTCAGCTCCGGCGGCCTGGGCCAAATTTATCGAGCCCTCCGACATCGTCGGCATCAAGATTAACCCATCCGGCGCGCCCGCCTGTTGCTCATCTCCCGAGATCGTGCGGGAGATCATCAACGGCGTCCAGTCCGCCGGTGTGCCCGCGAGCAACATCGTCGTATATGATCGCTACGAATACGAGATTGATGTCGGCAGCTATCAGGCACTGCTCCCGCCGGGGGTGCACGTGGTGGGTATCCAGGACGAGCTGGTTGACTCCGGCTACGATCCCAATGTCTATTGTCAGGCTACCTTCTTCGGGGAGTGGGAGAATCGTTCGTATATGGCGAGGATCGTGGCCCACGGCCTCACCAAGATTATTAACGTCCCAACCATGAAGGACCACTCGGCCTCTGGCGTCACCGGCTGCCTGAAGAACCTGGGCTATGGCACATTTAACAATGTGGCCCGCTCGCATCGTTCTCCCTTTTCGTTCACCGACCCCCTTATCGGCGTCATGTGCTCGGTTGAGCCCTTGCGTTCGAAGGCGGTGCTGCACATCATGGACGGCATGCGCCAGGTCTGGCATGGAGGCCCTCTGACCCAGGTGCAGGAGTTTATCCATCAGGCGGGAATTCTCTACTTCGGTACTGACCCTGTGGCCATGGACACGGTCGAACTGGATGTCATCGAAAAGAAGCGCCGCGACGAAGGTGCCCCTTCCCTCTGGGAGCACAGCGCGGAGAGCATTACCAACAACGGCATGGAGTTTTATCACGATCCCAAAAAGAACCTGTTCTACCGCCGTCCGGGCCACATTGCGTCTGCGGGAAAGCTGGGTTTGGGCGTGGCTGACCTCAGCCGCATAGATCATGGGCAAATCCGCCTCGGCTGACCGACCAAATGCCAGGACCGCCCATGACCTCCGAACCCGCAAGAGTCGATACCGACTGGCCCGCGCTGCTCCACGACAATTCGAGGACCGGTGGCTTGGGGATCCGGGCCGCGAAGGCACCCGACCGCGTGCGCTGGCACGTCCGCATGGGAAGTTCCGTCCGTTCTGCGCCGGTGCTGCGCTCCGGAGTTCTGTACGTGACCTCGATGGCGGGAAACCTGCACGCCATTGATGTCGAAAAAGGACGTCAGGTCTGGCAATTTCAGGCAGCGGACCACATCCATTCCACCCCTTCTCTCTCTGGGAACAAGGTGCTGTTTGGCTGCGACTCTGGCAAGGTCTACGCCGTGAATTGCGATTCTGGAAAGCCGGTGTGGGAAACGGCCGCCGCCGCGGAAGTCTGGACCTCGCCGGTCGTCCGCAATGGCGTAGTTTTTTTCGGCGGCGCCGATGCCCGAATGTATGCCGTTGACGTCGATACCGGCCGAAAGCGCTGGACCCAGGAACTGGGCGGCCGGGTTTACTCCACCGCCTGGGTCGGGGACAAACACCTATACCTCGGCGGCGGCGACGGCAAGGTTTACTGCCTCGATGTCTCCTCCGGCAAGACGGTGTGGAGCACTACAACTGGAAACGGCATAGACTCCTCCCCCGCGGTGGCCGGCGACATGATACTGATCGGGTCAGAAGATTTCTTCTTTTATGCCCTCGATGCCGAGACTGGCGCAGTGCGCTGGAAATATGAGACCGGACTGGGAATCTCTTCGTCCCCCGCGGTCTGGGAAGATCTGGCTGTCGTCGGCAGCAAGGACGGATTCCTTTACGCATTCGAAGTCCCGGGCGGCCGACTGCGCTGGAAAATGCAGATCAGCGATGTGGTCACCGCGCCTCCGGTCATCGCCAGCGGCCTGATATGCATTCAGGCGGGAGGAACGCAAGTGTTCGACATCGCTACCGGCAGCGTGGCCTGGAGAGCTGGCCTGGGCGGGGCAGTCCAGTCCGCCCCCGTGCTGACCGGAGACGCTATCTACGTGGCCAGCAACGACGGTGAGGTTTATGCGCTGGAATAAGCCCCTTGCCGCTGCTTTGCTCTGCGTGTCGGCGGTCCTGGCCTCAGCTCAGGTATCACCTCCGGCTCCCCGGTCCCAGCTCTCTTTCGTTCACAAGAAGAAGTACGTCATGGGAACAGTCTTCGAGATTGTTGCTTATGGCGAATCGGCCTCGCAGGCGTCTGACGCCGTCGAACAGGCTCTGCAGGAAGTCGTTCGCCTCGATGGTGTGATGAGTGACTACAAACCCGACAGCGCTCTCAGCCGCCTGAACCATTCCTCCCATTCCAACCCCGAATCCGTCCCGCCTGACTTGTATCGCATCATCGGCGAGGCGTTGCGGTATTCCAGCCTTTCTGGAGGAAAATTTGATGTGACGGTGGGCCCGCTGGTCAACCTATGGAAAGCCGCCATCCGGGGAGGACAGCCCCCCTCTGCCGCAGAGGAAGAGGAGGTCCGGGCTTGTGTGGGCTATCAGAAAGTCGAATTGCTGCCACCGGACCGGGTTCAGTTCCACTCGCCCTGTACGCAGGTTGATTTGGGCGGCATAGGCAAAGGCTATGCCCTGGACCAGGCGGCCGCCGTACTGCGCGCGCACGGTATCTCGCGCGCGCTGCTGGATGCGGGTGGAAGCTCACTGGTCGGGATAGGCGCTCCTCCGGGGCAAACCGGCTGGCTGGTGCACCTGAGAGACCCATCGAACCGGGTGGATCCCGTGGTCATGCTTTCCGACAGCAGCGTCTCCACTTCCGAGCAGACCCCGCCAAGCCTCCTGGCGCCCGAGGCGGCAGGACACATAATCGATCCGGATAGCGGAGAGCCGGTAAGAACGCCTTTCGCCATCAGCGTGGTGGCAGCGACCGGTACCGCTTCCGACGCGCTTTCGACCACGATGTTGCTGATGGGCCCCGAAAAAGGTAAGCAACTGGTCAAGGATTTGGCAGGCGTGGCCGCCATCTGGGTGACTTCGGACGGGAGGTCGGAGGCGGTGTCCAACGGCCCCCAGATTCGGGTCAACGGGGGCGCACCGCGCCCGGCCACCATAGGCCAGACCGGCTCCGGCGCCTTGCAATGATGGCAAACGTGAAGCACATGTCCATGCGAGCCCTAGTTCTGACATTGATTTGCCTGCTGGCGGCGACGCCGGGCTGGAGCAGGGTGCTTTTGCGATGGAGTCAGCCTACGATTCCTGCTCCGGCAACTATGGGCGTCACGGATTTGGTGGTTTCCTGGGACAACGAGGCGCTCATCCGAAATGCCCGCAGTCAGGGCTACCGCGTCTATGCCGAGGTCCTCGCGGGCAAGACCGCGGATATGGCTCGCAGCACGGCAAAGAACAGTCTGGCGGGCATCATCCTCAATTCTGGCGATGGGCAGATTGGCCAGATTGACCAGGAGCTTGGTCAACTGCGATCCGCCTATCCCCACCTTCCTGTTCTGGTGCTCAACCCCAAGGCGAGCCAGCCACAGATGAAAGGACAATTGGTCATCAAGAAAGAGGGCATTCTTCAGGTGACCAGCCCGACCGCCCAACCCTGGATCGATTCCAATCTCGCCCTGGTAAGGTTCGATCAAGCGTACCGCCAAGCGCAGGCTCCTCTCTATGAGTTCCACTGGGACGTGTCCGATTCCCCGCGACCGGAAAGTGGCCCTGCTCCCGAAGACTATGCGCTGGCAGTGGCCGAGGCTGGCGCGTTCCGCGCCGATCTCCTGTTGGACCTCCCTCCCACGCTGCAGACTGACCTTGCCCAAGACAATTTCGCTGCCCAGGCTGTCCTCAGCCAGATCAAGCGCTATGTGGGGTTTGCTTCGGCAGGAGAAAAGAATGCCGCCGAACCGGAAGCCAACGTCGGCGTTATCACCGACTCCTACCAGAAATCCTATGAACCCACTAACCTTTTCGCGCGCCACAACATTCCGTTCGCTGTCCTGAAAGCTTCAGACCTGAAGCCGCAAGACCTCGATCGCTTCGACCTGCTCGTGGTCTTTGCCACGCCGGACGACGCCACCATCAAGATTTTGGCAGATTTCGCCTCCAAGGGCGGCGTAGTCGTAGTAGTGGACGCGCACGGCCCTTATCCCTGGCAATCCGGCCAGCGTATTCCTGCAGGCGAGTATTCCGTTGCCTATGCCACCGGCAAAGGTCGTATCATCGAGCTCCAGGGACAGGTGATCGACCCAGAAACCTTTGCCCAGGACATACGCCGCCTGCTGGATCAGGACAAGGACAAGCTAGTCATCAGCCTCTGGAATGCCCTGACCGTGGTTGCCGTTTCATACCGATCGCCCGGCGGCGAGAAACTTGTCGAGCTGGTCAATTACGCTGAGGAGCCGGCTACAGTCCAGGTGCGAATCAAAGGAAAATTTTCTTCAGTCCTCTACGAAACTCCCGAGCGCGCTTGCTGCCAGTCACTGACCCCAACGCAGCGCGGGGCATTCACCGAGTTTGTGCTTCCCTCGTTGCGGATTGCTGGCCGGGTGCATCTGGCAAGCCGAAAACCCACTGACCGTAAAGCCGAGGTGAAATGAAAATCACGCGCCGTCGTTTTGCGTCTTCCATTGCTCTGCTCTTTCTGCTGCTGCTCGTTCCCTCCCCGAGCCAGGCGAGGAAAAGCGCTTCCAAGAGCTCCTACCTCATGTATGTAGGCACTTACACCGGCCCGGAGAGCAAAGGAATTTATGCTTACCGTTTCGACGCCGCCACCGGTCAGGCAACTCCGATCGGGCTGGTGGCTGAAACCGTCAACCCGTCATTCCTGGCCATAGACCCAACCCGGCGATTTTTGTATGCGGTAAACGAGGTTTCGGACTATCAGGGCCAGAAGACTGGCGCGGTCAGTGCGTTTTCCATCGATCGAAAATCAGGCAAACTAACCTTCCTGAATGAGGTCCCTTCGCACGGCGCCGGGCCTTGCCATGTGTCGCTCGACGAGACCGGAAAATACGTCCTGGTGGCCAATTACGATAGCGGCAGCGTGGCCGTTTTCCCGGTGCTCAAGGATGGCAAGCTCGGCGAAGCCTCGGCCGTGGACCAGCATACCGGCCACGGACCCAACCCTGAGCATCAGGAGGGGCCGCACGCGCACCAGATCGACCTGTCCCGCGACAACCGGTTTGCGTTGAACACCGATCTGGGGCTTGACCGGGTGCTGGTGTACCACTTCGACCCGGCCAAGGGCACGCTGGCTGCGAACGATCCGCCCTTCGCAGAAGTCGCTCCGGGCGCAGGGCCGAGGCACTTCGTCTTCCACCCCAGCAACAAGTTCGTCTATGTGATCGCCGAACTGGGTTCGACCGTCACCGAGTTTTCCTACGATGCCGCCAACGGAAGGCTGCAACGCCTGGCTACGGTCTCAACCTTGCCGGAGGACTTCAAGGGACAGAACGATACGGCGGAAATCAAAGTGGACGACGCCGGCAAATTTCTCTACGGCTCGAACCGCGGGCACGACAGCATTGCAATCTTCGCCCTCGACCCGGCAACTGGCGCACCCAAATTGCTGGAAACCGTCCCCACCGGCGGCAAGACGCCGCGTAATTTTGAAGTCGCTCCCGGTGGCGGCTACCTGCTGGCAGCCAACCAGGCCAGCAACAACATCGTCATCTTCAAGATCGATCAGCAAACCGGCCACTTGACCCCCACCGGCCAGGTCTTATCGGTGACGTCTCCAGTGTGCATTAAGTTCGTGATGATTAAGTAAAGTAAGAGCAACATGGAGGCCGGGCGTCCCGCCCGTCCGGTTTTTCCCGACTAGGTGTAACCGTGTAACCGCTCAGACAGCTTCATTTCCACTTTCCCTGCCCTTCCACAATGGTGATGTAGCGATCGATCGGAAGATCAGTGAAGCGCTCCACCGCGCCGCTGGGCAGCGGCCACTTCACCTCGAGCCAGTCAATTTTTTTGCGTACCCCAAGCCCCAGCACCATGCGGGGATCGTGCGACGACAGGTAGCTGCCTCCGCCCACTTTCATGTGACTGCGCTTGAGATCGCCCGCCTGGTAAGCGATTCGCGCTCCAATAGCGTCCGGGTTCGACTTCGTGCCGATCAGGCGCACGCCCAGCCAGTGGTTCTGTTTTCCTGCCAGGTTGCGCAACAGAATCGGCGGTCCGCCATTGATCGCGATCAGTACGTCCACCGCGCCATTGTTGTCAAAGTCCCCAATGGCCATGCCGCGCGCTGATAACGGCTTCGCGAATACGGGACCGCTTTGGGCGCTGACGTTCTCCAACGATTTCCCAGTGTTGTGGAACAGGAGCAGCGGCTCTTCGTAGGTGACCTCACCATGCAGGGTCGCGATGAGATCGTCGGGATTCCCGTTGGCGAGCAGCAGATCGAGGTTGCCATCGTTGTCATAATCAAAAAACTTCAAACCCCACCCGCTCATGAATTTGGTGGCTTTGCCGATGCCGGTGGAAAGTGCCAAGTTATCGAACGTCTCATCATGATTATTCTTATATATGGCGTACATTTCGCGGTCGAGGTTTGCCACGAACAGGCCCACCCATCCATCGTTATCAAAATCGGCAGCGTCCACTCCCATGCCGGATCGCGCACGGCCGGAGTCACTGTAAGCAACGCCGGCAGTCGTGGCGATCTCATCGAATCTTCCCTTGCCGCGATTGACGAAAAGAAAATTGGGCATCGTGTCATTGCTCACCCATAGGTCAATCAGTCCGTCGTTGTTGATGTCAGTCGCGACCACGCCCCATACCTTGCCGAGGTGAGTGGCAATACCGGACTCCCGGCTAACGTCGGTGAATGTGCCATCACCATTGTTGCGGAAGAGCCAACTGGACATCGGCAAATAAACTTTGGGAATGCAATAGTGACGCCGGCCATCGTCGTGGATTCCGCAGGGTTTGTTCAGTACTTTGCTGAAATCCACGAACCGCCCCACGAAGAGGTCAAGGCGGCCATCATTGTCATAGTCGAACCAGACCGCGCTCGAATCCCATCCCGGCGCAGCTACTCCCGCTTTTTCTGTGACATCCGTGAACGTGCCATCGCCATTGTTGTGATACAGAATGCTTCGGCCGTACTGCGTCACATACATGTCCGGCAAACCGTCGCCATCGTAATCACCCACGGCAACGCCTTGTCCGTAGCCGCCCGCCGACACCCCGGCTTTTTCCGTTACATCGGTGAACGTTCCGTCGCGATTGTTTTTATAGAGGGCGTTGCGCAGCGGTTGGTTCGGTGTGAAGAAATCGCATTTCCCGCTGTTTACCAGGTAAATGTCCATCCAGCCATCGTTGTCGTAGTCGAGGAATGCGCAGCCTGGACCTGAGCTTTCCGGAAGATATTTTTCTGGGGACTTCCCGCTCGAGTGAACCCACCTGATTCCACTCTTTTCGGGAGGGACTTCCTCGAAAGGGAATGGCCGGGCCTCAGGCAAGGTAAATACCGGCCATCGGGGCACGAGCAACGATCCTGCGATCATCTTGGAGACGAAGTCGCGCCGTGTCAGTTGCGCTACACGAGTCCGACTTGGCACTTTCATTCAGTCTACGACAAATAAACCTTCAGATTTTCTGAGTATTCGTATCCGGATCAACTGAGGACAAGACTATTCTGGCCTCTCCGGCCCCGGCGCGGAACTGAGGCTCCGGTGAATGGCAAATTCCTTTTCAGCTTCTTCCTTATGCCCGGATCTCGCCAGCGCTGTAGCCAGCACGTGGTGGACCTCCGGATTCCCCGGCGTGAGGCGCTCCGCCGTGCGCAAGGGCGGAATTGCCTCTTCATATCTTTTGACAGTAACGAGACAAAGCCCCCAGCTCAGATAGGCGTCCGCGAAATTAGGATCGAGCTTGGCGGCCTGGGAAAATCGCGAGATAGCCTCATCCCATTTCTCGTCACGCCGGGCAAGTTCTCCCAAAATGTAGTGAGCACCAGCATTGTGCGGGTCAATCTGGATCTCTTTCACGAATTCCTGCTTCGCACGTTCCACCGCGTCCGGCCCGGCATCAGGTCGCGAGAGCAGCAACCTACCTAACAAAAAGTGAATGCCGCGCGCACTGGGATCCTTTTGGATCATGCCTTCATATTCAAGCTGAGCGGGTTCCCACTTCCCCTGCATCTCGAGGGCTTCGGCGTTCAGTTTATGAGCAGCAAGTGATTGCGGGGCGGTGCGGCCAAGATCCTGGGCCGTTCGCGTCGATAGGTCAGAATAGGCATGGACGATGACGAAAAGTACGTCAGGGTCCTTGGCAAACTGTTTGTTCAGCAACCGGATAAAGTCGGCGGTGGATTCGCGATCGTCCACGGCCAAAGAACAGCGGACCCCAACCACGCCGGCTTGTTTTCGGGTCGGAGCGGGGACTTGGCTGGTCATCGCACGCTTGAGGCTAGAAATGCTCTCCCCGCAGTGCCCTTCCTCCGCCAAGCTGAGCGCTCGCTCCGGGGATAACACAGATCCGGGTGCAGCAGCGACTTTCCCTTCCTGGGCCAGAATGATCCGTCCAGACCACAAGTACCCCATTACCAGGACAATGCACGCGGCCTTCCCCGAGTATCTGTACATCTTGAATTGAGCTTCCGAAAGTCCCTCTCTGAAAAATTACGGCAAAGACAAATGATGCAGGCGGGGCACCCGCCTGCATCATCAGTATACGTGTTTTGTTTCAGTAGTAGAGCTTCAGCGCAAGCTGGATGTTCCTGGGGGGCTGAGCAGTCGTGATCTGTCCCATCGTGGTTCCCAGGCTCATGTTTGGTGCGTTGAGCTGGACATGGTTGAAAGCGTTGATGAAGTCGGTTCGGAACTGCAAACGAAACCGCTCCGTTAGTTGGAAGTTCTTATGCAAACTCAGGTCAACGTCTGCGTAATGCGGCGAGCGCAACGATCCGAGTTGTGGTGAGCAATTGCCGAAGGTGCCAACTGCCGGTGTAGTGAAGTTTCCATTGTTGGTGAACCACTGAATACCACCTGCTCCCTGGATCGGCAAGTCTGGGGTAACGTTCGGGATGGAACTGCAGTCGGCCCGCGAACCGCGAGAGAAGGTGCCGGACTGATCCGAGGCTCCATAAACGGGCATGGGGAAACCTGTGCGGAAGGAAACGATGGGGCTAACCTCCCACCCTCCAATAACGGCATCGACGACCTTGTTCGCATTTTGGGCGAACGCTTTGCCGTGTCCAAAGGGAAGGTCATAAATTGCATAGGCTGACAAGACGTGGGTGGCATCGTAGTAACACGGCGCCCACTCCGACCTCTGATCGTAGACATTCTGCCAGTACGCCGACGCGCTGAGGGCATTTTCCCAGGCTCCATAATAACCCGTGCTGTCCGACATGCACTTGGAGAACGTGTAGGAGACCTGATACTGCAAACCGTGAGTCATCTGTTTCTGCAGCACGGCTTGCAATGAGTTGTACTCCATGTTGCCGTTCGACTTGGTGCCTGAGACCGTGGCCCCTTCGCCGTTTTGAGCAGGGTTGCCCAAGACGGTATAGAGCGTGGGATTCTGGGCAAAGAATGGGCTAGGTGCGGTACAGGGTGGGGTCGCGCAAGATGAATTTGGAAGCGACACCCTCTGCGCGTAGTCGAACGGCACCATCAAGTGTGTGCCTTTCTGCCCTACATATCCAATTTGAAGGGTCATATCGTTCCCAAGTTGGTGCTGAATGGTCAGATTCCACTGATTCGCGATCGCAGGTTGCACGTCGGGATCCCACACCCGAAGGAAAACACCCGCGTAGCAAGCATAGGCTGGCGCATCGCAGGGTGCCGACGCCGCCGAGCCCACTATACCGTCGGTCGAACTTGTGGCTGGCAGTGCAACACCGTTGTAAAGGGCATTGATCTCGCCGGGAGTAAAAGGTGGGTTCAAGGTCAAACGAAGGTTCGTGCCGGTTCCTTCCAGATATGAAGAAATTGTGTACGCGCCGCGGACCACCGTGCGCCCGCCTAGCATTGCGGGCGTCCACGCGAAACCGATGCGTGGCTGGAAGTCCCTACCCCCATAGAAACCGCGGTACAGTCCCCGACTGGCTCCGTCCTTGCCGGCAAGGTCGATATTGCCGGTAGCCAAATTGTAATTCGCCTGGTTGTCGCCAGTTTCAACCCACGGGGTATGCGCATCGTAGCGTAAGCCGAGATTCAAGGTCAGGCGATCCGTAATGCGCCAGGTGTCCTGAGCGTAGATACCAATAACGTTGCTGGACTGCTCCCAGGTCTTACCAGTGCTCACACCACGGCCATATTGAAACGGCAGACCAAGGACGAAGTCCGCACCACCATCGCCGGTGCCGTTGCCAGCACTACCAATGACGTTGCTGGTGAACCGGCCGTCGAAATCCATCAACCCGAGTTGACCATTGTTACCCGCGTAGAACGTCTTGATGATCTGACGCCAGAATTGGCCACCAAATTTCAAGTTGTGCCGTCCATGGGTCCAGCTTACCGAATCTTCGACTTGCCAGACGTGGTCATCGAAGCTCGTGGTGCTCTCCTGAGTGCCCTGAGGAGTTGTTGAAAGGGCTGAGTTGGAGAAGTTCAGAGCCAACAACCCGTCGAGAGATCCAGGGTTACCATTCCCGATCCCGAGCGTGTTGCCGAATTGCCCGACACTCGGATCCCAGGCAGTACTGCTGCCAAACGTTATATGGCTCCAGCCAATGCGGAAATCATTCACAAAATTACTGCTGAAAGTTCGGGTCCAGTCGCCAACCGTGTTGTAAATTGGCGTACTTGAAAGGGAGTTAGACAACAGCACCTGTGAGTTCGTCCCTGGATTATTCTGATAAGCCCTTGTAAAGCGATAGTAGATGTTGTCCTTGTCCGTGGCTTTGTAGTCTATCTTTAGATCGCCTTGGTCCACCTTAAGGGCCGATGCTTTAGTATTGATAGCGTTTTGTTGCAAGGCTGTGCCGATGGCCGCCGGATAGAGCGAGGAAGCGAAGAGGTTGCTCGCTACCGGGCTGATCATTGCGGTGGGGATTACGTTGAACGGGAATGGACTGCGATTCGCCGCGGCGGGGGAAGAAGGAGTGCACGAGGCGCTAAAGGACACGCACGGGTTATATAACTGACCCGGCCCTGTGCACACCCCAGCACCGTCAAAACCGGACGCGCAGACAGCGCCAAAGTCACCATTGCGCTCAGCGGTGGTGAAAACGGTATTTGCACTCGATGAGCTTGGGATATTAAAGCGCTGGCCCTGGTAGTCAGCAAAAAAGAAAAGTTTGTTCTTGACAATTGGCCCGCCGAAGGTAGCGCCAAACATATTCCAGCGCAGTTTAGCTTTGGGAAGCCCGCTGAAATTATTCGACCAGCTGTTCGCATTTAAAACGTCGTTGCGGAAAAACTCCCAAACATCGCCGTGATACTGGTTGGTTCCGGACTTGATGGTCGTGTTGACAATTCCCCCCTGGAAGTTTCCGAATTCCGCTGGTGCGTTGCTGGTAATCAGGTTGAACTCCTGGATGGCATCGGGGGCCGGCGTGTAACCTAGCAGGTTATCTGACACCTGGTTGTTATCCATGCCGTCGAGCAAGAAATTGTTCGCTTGCTCGCGGTTGCCATTGATCAACGGACGGCCGCTATAAAAATCGGTATTGTTGCCGCTGGTGAAGCTGGCCGGATTGGTCGTTACAGTCCCGGGCGCGAGTAGAGTCAGTTGGACGTAATTGCGTGAGGCCAGTGGAAGATTGTCGTTCGTTGCGGCATTGATAATGGTATCGACCTGCGTGACGTCTGTTTCCAAGACGGGCGTTGCTCCGGTTACTTCCACGGTTTCGCTCACCTGGCCCACTTTCATTCCAATGTCGATACGGGCGACTTGATTCAACGTGAGGACAAATGGCGGGTACGAGGCCGAGGCAAACCCGGGCTTTTCGACTTTGAGTTCATAAGTGCCAACCGGGAGTTGCGCGATACGATAAATACCGGATTCATTCGTCACCGCGGTGTGGGTGAGACCGCGCTCCTGTGACGTTGCCGTAACCGTGGCCCCGGCGACAGCTGCACCGCTTGGGTCCGTGACCGAGCCGGAGATGGAGGCAGTAACTTCCTGGCCCCAGGCGCATTGGACCATTCCGGCTGTGGCTACATATAGGGTGAGCAATATGAGCAGTGAGCAGCAAAACGCACTTGACGGTCGTCTCATCACAAACCTCCTGGAAGACACTTCGTTGGAATACTGGCGCAACTGGCAAACCATATTGAGCACATGCTATATAGCAGAGCGATGATGACCGTCAAGAAAAAAGTGGCCGGCCCGAAAGTTTTATTTTTGCTACCCCCATCGGGAAACGGGGGAGTCCAGGCCGAGGAGCGACTGGCCAGCCGCCAGGGGCACGCTGCGGGACGACCGGGAGTGACCCCTGGGCCGGAATTAGTTGGCATTAGGCCGATAATCGAAGGAATGAATGCACGGGATCACAGTTTCAGTGGACTCGCCCGGCGATCACGGACAGGCCGGTCGCCCTTGACCGTGTTAAGAACGGCCCGGGCTCAGGTCATCTTGTTTTTGTTCCGGCGGACAAACTCCCCTGGCTCAGCCAGTGCCTTCTCGAATTACAATAAGTTCAGCTCTATAGCAATTCGAGCTATAATGCCCCCGCGCGGAGTGGCTTCGAGGGCACCAAATCTCCGGATTGGGTCCATGACCATGATTCTGGCGGGCGACATTGGTGGTACTAAATGCAACCTGGCCCTGCTCCGGGCGACTGAAACAGGCGCCCTGGAGCCGGTTTTCCAGTGCCGATACGCCACCCGGGACTTCTCCCGGTTCGAAGATCTCATCGAAGACTTCCGCCGTCAGGCGGCGAAGCGCGCCGGGGAGATTGCGGCCGAGCGTATTACCGGGGTGGGGTTTGGGGTGGCCGGCGCCGTGGTTGAAGGCCGCCTCCACGCCAACAATCTGCCCTGGGACCTGAATCCCCCGGAGTTGGCCAGCCGGCTCGATGTAAACCTGAAAAACATCGTCCTGCTCAATGATGTTGTGGCCACGGCCTGGAGCCTGGATAAACTGCCTGCGAAAGATCTGGCCTTCCTCAACCCGGGAGTGGCGCAGCCTAATGGCACCCGTGCGGTGATGGCGGTGGGCACCGGACTGGGTGAGACCTTTCTTTTCTGGGACGGCCGGCAGTACCGCATGTTCCCTTCCGAGGGTGGCCTGGCGAGTTTTGCGCCGCGCACCGATCGCGAGATCCAGCTTCTGGTTCATCTGAAGCAACGTCTGCCGCATGTCTGTTGCGAAGACGTTATCTCGGGACGAGGCATCCGCGCCATCCACGAATTTCTCGATCCCGCCATTCGTCATCCCTCGTTTGACGGCTCCGGCGCTGATCCCGCGCGCGAGATCACCGAGCAGGCGGTGGCGGGCACATGCAAGGTTTGTGTCGCGACCCTGGATCTCTGGACCGAAGCGTACGGCGCTGAAGCGGGAAACCTGGCAGTGCGGGCCCTGGCTTTCGGCGGGGTCTATGTAGCGGGCGGGATCGCTCCCAAGATCTTGCCCAAGCTGAAGGACGGCACATTCTTCCGCGCCTTCTGCGACAAGACTTTGCTCTCGGCGGTGTTGGCGCGCATTCCCATCTACGTGGTGCTGAATGAGGATGCGCCAATCTGGGGGGCCGCTTATCAGGCGCTGGCTGCCGCCCTGCCCGGCCCGGTGCCGCAGTCGCAAAGGAGGGCCGGATAAGACGAGGAACGAATGGACACAAGGATTGGTAAGTTGCTGTCTACCAATCCATATCGCGTGCAACAGTATTCACAATTTTTTGTGTATTCAAATTTTGTTTCACGAGGGCAGAATTATTCATGGCACAGAACGGCCGTAACGGGACCCCGGCTTATAAAAGAATCCGCGGTGTGATCTGGAAACGCATCGAGACCGGGCAGCTCAAACCGGGCGATGTGGTGGATTCTGAAAGGGAGCTGGCCAGGATCCATCAGGTAAGCCTGATGACCGCTCGTCACGCCCTGACTTCGCTGGAGCGCGAAGGCATCGTGGAGAGGCGGCGTGGCGCCGGAACCTTTGTGGCGCCTCCCAAGATTCATTTCAACAAGCTGATGAGCTACACAGAGCAGATGGCCAGTCGAGGTCTGGTGGCGTGCTCCCGTCTTCTGTGCATCAAGTTGATTGACCGAGAGCCGGAAATTGCCGCCCGCCTGGCCTTGCCACCCAACAGTCAACTGGTCAAAGTGGAGCGCTTGCGGCAGGCGGCCAACGAACCCTTCGCCCTGGAAGCTTGCTACTTGTCAGCCGAAGAATTTGGCGGCCTGGTTTCCGCCGGCCTGGGACGCAATTCCCTGTTTGCCACTCTGGAACACGACTACGGCATCGAGCTGGCGCATGCAGACGAGGAGGTCGATGCCACCGCCGCCGACGCGAGGACCGCGGAACTTTGCGCTGTCCCGCGCGGTACTCCCTTGCTGCGCATTCGCCAGGTCATTTATTCCACCAAAGGGAAAGCTACCATTTATGTGCTCGGCTTTTACCGCTCGGATCGACACACCTTGCTCATCCGCAGGTTCCGTTCTTCCGTATCGCCTCAACTGTCTTGAGCCGTTTCGCCGGCAGAGCTTCCGGGGCGCCAGATGATATAGACTAGTGCTCGATTCAAGATCAGGAGCCCATCATGTCCGCCCCCAGCCGTCGGCCCGAGATTCGCCGCAGGCGCACCCGCAACGAAAAGGTCGCCAAATTGAGGAAACGTCTCGCGGCCGCTTCGATCGAAGCCGATCGCGCCCGCATCACCGCCAAACTGCATCGCCTGGAATTTAATTCTCCGGGACAGCCGTTGCTCAAGAATGCCTGAGTCCGGCTAGGGGTTGGCCGCGCGGGAGATGGCTGCTGGTTCATCCGGAAGCGGCGGCCGGGTCGGCTGTTTTTCTGACACTTCGTGGTACACACGGAGAATCTGCCGCGCGGCGGCCTCCCAGGAAAACCGCTTGGCCTGCTCGTAGCCCCTCGCCTTGAGTTTGTCGCGCAGCGCCTGGTCCACCAGGACGCGATGCAGCGCACGCATGATCTCAAAAACGTTTTCCGGATTCACCAGCACGGCGGCGTTGCCCACCACCTCGGGCAGCGAGGACGTGTTCGAGGTCACCACCGGCGTGCCGTGCGCCATGGCCTCCAGCGGCGGCAGTCCAAATCCTTCGTAGAGCGACGGGAATACGAAGATTTTGGCCGTGTCATAGAAAATACGCAGCACTTCAATGGGCACAAATCCCATGAAGCGCACGTCGTTCTGCATCCGGCTGCGAATCACGGTACGGCGCAGGTCAGGGTGCTTCGACAGCTCGTCCCCTATGATGATCAACTTCAGGCCGGGAAACAGGGCTTCCTTCTCCAGTTCCGCTTTCAGTGCGGAAAAGGCCTCGATGATCCGGACCACGTTCTTGTGGGGGCTGATCCGACCGGTGTAGAGCAGAAACGGATGATTGACCAGATAGCGTTCCGCCAGCAGCTGCCGGTCGGCGTCGCTGGCATGGCCACGCAGGAAGCGCTCGTCAATCGCGTTGTACACCACTTCGGTGCGGGCGGGGGGAATGGCGAACAGCTTCTCTACTTCGCTCTTGGTGAAATTGGAGACGGCGAAAATTCGCGCCGCCCCCTTCAGCGCCCGATGCGTCAGATAAAAATGCAGCGAGCGCTTGAACCCGGATTGATCGCGGGCGCGGTACATGTGATCAAGCACGTCGTGCACGGTCATCACGTAAGGACAAGGCAGATTTCGCGGCAACCAGAACAGGTGGGGAATATGCACGACGTCGCAATGCAATCGCTTGAGGATGGCGCGATAGTCAAAATAGTTCTTGATCGTGGCGTCATTTCCCAGCAGGGGTACGGCGTGAAAATTAGGCGGCAGCGAGCCCATCTCCGCCACTTTCTCTGGCGGGCCGATCAGAAAATACTTGCTCTCGTTATCCAGCCGCCCCAGCGCCCGAACGATATTTCGCGTGTAAGTGCCCACGCCGAATTCGGTCATTCGCCGGATGTCGATGGCGACTCTCACGGGGAGAATTTAACCACAGAGAACAAAGTTCGGCCAGCGAATGGAGGACGGGCGTCCTCGCCCGTCTGGGGTTGAAGAGCAAAAACCATCGTCGAGAGCGGTCGATTCGCGACGGGCGGGACGCCCGTCCTCCTTCAACTAGGCCCGTACTTCGACTTGGGCCCTCGCTCGCCGCTCGGGATACAGCGGGAAAGCCTCGGCCAGACTCAAGACCTGGTTGCGGATCTTGCTCAGCACCGGTGCTTCCGTCCGATGATGCAGTGCTTCCGAAATCCAACGCCCCACCTGCTTCATCTCTTCTTCCTTCATGCCGCGGGTGGTCAGCGCAGGCGTGCCGATACGGATACCGCTCGGTTTCATGGGCGGATTGGTGTCGAAGGGAATGGCGTTCTTGTTGACTGTGATCGCGGCTTCGCCCAGGGCCTTCTCGGCCTCGCTGCCGAGTATCCCTTGAGAGAACACATCCACCAGCATGAGATGAGTGTCGGTGCCTCCAGAAATTAATCGGAAGCCTTCCGCGGCCAGCGTTTCTGCCAGCACTTTCGCGTTAGCCACGATCTGTCGCGCATATTCCCGAAACTCAGGCTGCATCGCTTCCTGGAAACTGACCGCTTTGGCCGCGATAATGTGGACCAGCGGGCCGCCCTGCATTCCGGGGAACACCACTTTGTCGATGGCAGCGGCAAATTCCTGTTTACTCAGGATCATTCCGGCGCGAGGACCGCGCAGGGTCTTGTGGGTGGTGGTGGTGACGATATGCGCATGCGGCACCGGCGACGGGTGCACTCCCCCGGCAACCAGTCCGGCGAAGTGCGCCATGTCAACGAGGTACAGTGCGCCAACCTTGTCGGCGATCTGACGCATGCGCGCGAAATCGATGATTCGGGGATAGGCGCTGCCGCCGCCGATAATCAGCTTCGGCCGCTCCTTCTCCGCCAGCTTCTCCAAATCGTCGTAATCGATGGTTTCGCTTTCCTTTGTGACTCCATAAGGCACGATGCGATAGGTCTTCCCGGAAAAATTCAGATGATGCCCGTGTGTAAGATGGCCGCCGTGCGCCAGGTTGAGTCCGAGGATGGTATCGCCAGGCTGCAACACCGCTGCGTAGGCTTCCATGTTGGCCTGGGACCCGGCATGGGGCTGTACATTGGCGTGCTCCGCTCCGAAAAGTTTCTTGGCCCGCTCGCGCGCCAAGTCTTCCACCACATCGGCAAACTCGCAGCCGCCGTAGTAGCGCTTGCCCGGATAGCCCTCGGCGTACTTGTTGGTGAATACCGAGCCCATGGCCTCGAGCACGGCTTCGCTGACAAAGTTCTCGGAAGCGATCAGCTCCAGACCTTCGTGCTGTCGCCGAACTTCGTTATCGATGGCGGCGGCGATCTGCGGATCGGCTTCGCTGAGCGGGAGTGACATGCGGTCAGTTTTCATGATTTGCCTTTTAGAGCTACTAGCTCCTGGCTACTAGCTCCTAGCTCCTAGCTCGTAGGGCTCCAGCCCTATCGCGTCTACAAAGATGAGGGCCTAGCCCCCGAGGTTCTCTTCAGATATTTACTTTGCCGTCATGGATCATTCTAACTTAGCTCTTAACCTTTGGCTCTTAGCTGACCAGATCTGGTGATGATGGCAGAATCGAGCTAGGAGCTAGAAGCGAGGAGCCAGAAGCTGTTCACACGCTCTCAAACGCTGTCCGCAAAAACGAGACCAGCTGCCAGCCATCCATGTATTTGTAGGGCGTCTCGCCGGTGGTGTAGTGGCCACAGGGCAGCACCACGACCTTGTGGTCCAGCGCGTGGCGTTCAAACTCGGCTACGGCATCACGGGAGAGCCCGGGCAAAAATGTCATGTCGTATTTCGCGTAAATGATGAGTGACTTCTTGGGCCAGCGGGCGAACTGTTCAAAGTAGGAAATCGGGCTGATGCCGCTCCACAACGCGCGTAGCCGGTCGAGATCGATTTGCGCTTCGAGACCTTCGCGAATGTGGCGGGTGGATTGTCCGTGCCAGACCACGTCCGCGACATTGGTCGAGGCATGATTGAAGGCGGCCACCCGAATGCGGGGGTCGTGTGCGGCGGCGAGAAAGGAATAGCAGGAACCCAGGCTGGTGCCCAGGATGCCCAGTCGGTTGTATCCCTTCTGCTCCAGCCAGTCCAGGCAGCAGCGCGCGTCCACCACCGCCTGGCGACAGGCGTCGAGCGTGCGCCCGATGTTGGCGGAGACGGCATAGTCGGCGCGCAGCGTGTCCGCGGGCATGCGTATTTCGTGATACGGCATGCTCAGGCGCAGCACCGCGATGCCCATCAGGTTCATTACCCGGCAGAGTCCGGTGTAAGCGAGGGCATCGGAATTCCAATGCGGCAGCAGCACCACTGCCCGCCGCCCGCGAGCCGGGAACCAGCGGGCGTTCACCAGATTGTTTTCCGGATAGGGCGTGTGGACCGGCGAAGTGAAGCGCAGGAAATCAGCGTGCGTGCCGCGGACCTTCGCTTCCAGCTTCGGATCCGGCACTTCCCGCGTGCTGAAGACCTGGACTTCGCGGCGCTCGAGGCGAAAATCCGAAGGCGACGTATAGGAATAAAACTCGTCGCTCGACGCCATCATGCGGCGGTTGTACTCGCGCAGAAATTTTTCGGAATCGGCTTTCCCGGGGACATGCCCGGGCGCGAAGCCGTTGCGACAAGGCCAGTCCCTCGCCCACTCCACGCCCCAATCCAGCGGGCGCACCACCCGGTTGTTGTCCACCGAGGTGAGCCGGGTCTCCCAGTCATACATCCACTGTTCGTAGCGGGAAGCCATTGTTATCAGCATAGCAAAGAAGAGGTGGGTGTGTGGGTCAGGCACTCTTGTCCGACGCCTTTGACTCGGACTTTCGTCGTCGGATAACAACAAAGCAAACCAAGGTCAAAAGCGTCGGACAGGAGTGTCCGACCCACACACACGTGTACCGTGCTCAGAAAATATGCAGGCGTAAAGAGCAGGCGTGGATAAACAATTGTATTTCGACTTGGCCAAGGACCAACGACGCGGCCAACGACTAGCTATACTTCCTCGGCACCCGCTTCGAAATCGCGCAAAGAATCTCGTACACGTTCGTGTTGGCCAATTCCGCGTGCTCGCATGCGTCCACGCTCAGACCATCCAAAGCGCCAAGGAGGACTACTTCATCGCCCACGGAAACTCCCGGCAAGCCGGTCACATCCGCGAGAGTCAAATCCATCGAGATGCGGCCCACGATGGGAGCGTAGTGTTCACGCACGATCACCCGTCCACGGGACGACAGAGCGCGATTCAATCCGTCGGCGTAGCCGACCGGAAGCACTGCGATTCGCGCAGGAGCCTTGGTCACGTAAGTTCCCCCGTACCCCAGGGCCTGGTTGGCGCGCACGTCGCGCAACGAGAGGATTCGGGTCTTCCAGGTGAGTACCGGTTTTACGCCCAGCCGCAGCTTGGCGCCGCTGACTTCTCTTCCTGCCCGCTCAAAGGGCAGGTAGTAGCCATACAGTGCAATTCCCGGACGAACCATGGTGTTCCATGACTCTCGCCGTGAAATCACGGCGCCGGTGTTGGCCACGTGAATCAGCGGAGGATCAAATCCCTCGTTACGCAGCAGGCTTCGCACCTGCTCGAACTTCTGCAACTGGTCGTTGACCGAAGGCGCGTCCAGCACTTCGGAAGAAGACAGGTGAGTGGAGAGACCTTCGAGCAGCAGATGGGGCGACGACTTCAACGCGGAACAAACCGGGTACAGGTCTTCCGGATCGACTCCGAGGCGGCCCATGCCGGTGTCCACTTTCAGATGCACCGCCAGCCTGGGCAAACCGAGACCAGCCGCGGCCTTTTCCAGCAACTCCACCTGCCCTGGCTCCCATACCGTGGGCGTCAGTTGCAGACGAATGATTTCTTCCTCTTCGCCCCGCCAGAAGCCCGTCATTAAGAGGATGCGAGTACGAATGCCGGCATCGCGCAACGGGATAGCTTCATCGAGTGAGGTCACGCCCAGCCAGCGCGCCCCCTCCTCTTCCAGCGCTCGCGCGCATTCCGTTGCACCGTGGCCGTACGCGTCTGCTTTGACTACCGCGCAGACGGTTACGCCCGCTCCGATATGCCGCTGTACTACGCCGAAGTTGTAGCGCAGGTTCTCCAGCGACACCTGGGCCCAGGTGGGTCGCGTCGCCGTGCGCTTCACAATTTCAGCGGTAGCCACTCCCTGCGATTATAGCGGTCGTCCTGGAGCTCATGAGGTTACGCCTGTGCTACTCCCGAGCCTCCGGCGACCATCAAATTATCCGCCCGCCAGGACGAAATTCACCGTCACCTGGGTTTCCACTTCCACGGGTTCGCCGTTGAGCACATAGGGCCGGTATCGCCACTGCCGCACGGCATCGACGGCCGCCGGCGCCAGCATAGGGTGGCCACCCAAGACCTGCAGGTTTTCGATTGTGCCTTCGCGGCTGATCATGGCCCGCAGCACGACCTGGCCCTGGATCCGTGCCTGCCTCGCCAGCGGGGGATAGAGAGGCTGGACACGATAGATCAAGTTCCCCTCCATCATGTGCGAGATCGGAAGGTGATGGACCGCGGGCGGAGGTGGAGGCAGCACCAGATCGGAGCCTAGCACTGAATCGAGAACAGTCCCGTGGCCTTGAGCATCGCCAATTCCGTGGCGTACCCCGGTAGCGCTGGGATCGATCATCGGAGGTGGCGGAACCGTTTCTGTCAGCATGCTCACGTCATGTGGAATCTCGGGAGGAGCCACCAGCCTGCTTCCCATCAGGTTGCTTTGGACAGCCGAGGAGACGTTGTGGCGGGGTTGCTCGGGCGGGGCCGCCGGCGGTGGAGCTGGCGCGAGTAGCGGCGCAAGCAACGCCAATCTCGGGAGTCCTTCGGTGTAGAGCAAGGGCAGCAGAAGCAGGCAGCCGACAGCGAGGGCCTGCAGGGCAAACGAGATCAGGGTTGTCCATCCCCGGCGAGAATGTCCGGACCAGTCGAAATCAGGCAAGAAATCGGCAAACATGGTGTCCTCCTCGATGTGAGCATGACTATGTGTAAGGACACCAGAGACTCAGCTCTCAGACTCAATCCGGAGCGAACTGCGGCAAAGAAAAAAGGCCGCGTCTGCACGCGGCCTGCGGGAACTTTTTCGCGACATTGGGTGTCGCAGAAACGATTCTCGAAAAGCTACTCTGGCAAAACTATTTTGGCGTAGTGCCCTGGGGCTTAGGCGCTGCCGGCGAGGTGGTCGCTGGCTTTGCCGTCGGTGCGGCCGGTCTGGTTGCGGCGGGCTTGGGAGTTGGCGCCGGCACACCGGATTGCGCGTTGTAAAGATCAACCACGGGCCGGGTGATATCCACCGCCGGCCCAGCCCAAAGCACGGGCCCGTTGGGCCAGGGATTCGAAGTGTCGATGATCACCCCGTAACCGTTGTCGGCGGCATATTTCACCAGCATCGGCCCCATCTTCTGCAGAATGCGCTGCGCGATTTCGTTCTGCTGGTTCTGTGCATCCTCACGCGCGTCCTGCACCGATCGTTCCAGTGATTTCTGCCTTTGCTCGATTTGCTTCACCAGCGTGGCCCGGCTGTCGTCATTCAGGGTCGTGCCTTGAGTATTCAGCTGCTTCTTCAAACTCTCGACTTCGTCATTCTGATTCTTGAGCTCATTTTGCTTGGGCTCAAGCTTCTTGGTCAAAGCCTCGAAATCACGCTGGCCTTCATTGGTAGCGAAGATGGCCTGCTCGACATTGATCGTCCCCATCCTGGTCCCGGTAGCGTTAGTGGCGACGGGGGCGGCGGCACTGCTGGCTGCGGCGCTCGGGGCCGCGGGCAACGCGGCGGTCTGGGCCAGGGCCGCAACCGGTACGGCGAACACGATGGACATAAGGAATCGCGCGAACTTGCTTGTCATGTGGTTGATTTTGAACTCCTTGGAAATTCATCCCGGGAAACGGGTTAGATTTTTCATAAACGCCAATGCTAGCCGCGCCTCAGCACTAACCCGACCGTTCGCTGTCAACGGAAGAGGCTGGGCCGGAGTTCCCAGCGCCTCACGCCGAACCTGAAGCGGCGTGGTGACCACCCCATTGGCTGCCTTTTTCAGGGTGTGGATATTCCCATTATAGGTACACCCTCCGCTTGAGGTCAAACCGGGTCAGTCGTCGGTCCTCGGTCTTCAGAACGTGGTGGCCACGCTGAAGCGAAACGTCTTGCGCGGCTCGCGCAATTGATACTCGGGCGCCAGACTCCGCGAAGCCTGCTCGAAAGTAAAGTCTCCCGCTGCCCCCGGCGGGAACATGTCGCGCGTAATGGGGACCGGACCGCGGGTAACACTGTCCAAACGCAACGGGTTGTACGCCCAATAGACCCGGAACGGGGCATTGATGATGGGTAGAAACACCTGCACTTCTAACCCTGTGGACATTCGGGGACGCCAGTTGGTGGAGCTAACCACCTGCAGATTCTGGGAAAACGCAGGGGTCTGAAGATGTCCGCCAGTGCAATTCAGGGCAATATCGAGCGCGGGACAACCGAACACGGTGTTATTGATGTTGGCCAGTTGACCGGGATTGATGCGCAATTGCGATCCCCTGACAATGGGGTTCATCCCCAGATCCACGAAGGGTGCCAACGCCACTGGCCCCGCAATCGTTATCCGGTATTCCAGGTTCGTGGCCAGGCTGGCATCCCCGCCAGGAAACACAATCCGCTCGACCGGAACCGGAATGCTATAGGGGCCCCGAAGCGGGTTGGCTGGGTCCTTGGGGACCACGCTGCCGTCCGGGTTACGCAGCGCAATGCTGCTCTTGTCCGGAAGAAAGGCGACCGGAGATACAGAACGAATATCAAAACCGCGTATGTCATTTTCACCGCCGAGGTAGAAGCGTTCAAACGGTGGCGCCACCACTCCACCGTACCCGGCCAGGAAGGAACCCTGCACGTTAAATCCAATTGTATTGCGGCCCTTCTGCACAGGTTTGAAGTGTTTGTACTGCACAATCGGGCGCAGAGACCGCACTGTCCCCCCCAACCCGGCGATCTCCCCACCCAGAAATACGCTGGTTCCTCTCTTGGGTGAGATCGGGCTATCAATGGTGCTGAACGAAAAGCTGGGAAGGACCTTGCTGGTAACGATGCCCTCCAGGGAGTTGGGGCCGCTGATTCCACGAAATGCGAGGTCGGTGAACAATATCTTCGACGCGTTGCTGACCGCGACAATGGAAGAGCGGTCGAAAGAATAGGTGATTCCCACGCGTTTGAAGGAATGATGCAACTGGTAGCTGAGTGAGCCGGTAAATCCTGTGCTGGACTGGGTGTAATTCTGCAGGTTGTTCAGGAAGGCGTTGGGAAGGTTAACTTGCTGGCCGGTCAGGATGGCCTCCTGCCGCGCCTGGTTATAGTTATATTTCTGGGTGAAAACCGAAAAGCCACCCTGGATCGGGCGATCAAACAGATAGGGCTCGGTAAAACTGAACGACAGAATGCGCTGGCTGTTGCCGATGCTGGTCTGGACCGCCAGCGTCTCACCCAGGCCGAGGAAGTTGTTAGTGCTGTAGTTAATCCCTATGAAGGCCCCGGCCAGTCCGCTCACCCCGCCGTTCAGGCCGATGCTGTTCTTGCCTCTCTCCTTGACCTTGAGTGTAAGGTCAACGGTGGCGTTTTTTTCGTCCAAGTGGGTTTCGGTGACGTTGGGGTCGTCGGGCTTCAATTGCTCGAAGTAGCCCAACTGATTGAGCCGCAGCAAGCTCAGCTTCCACAGGCGCTCGTCGTAAACCTGCCCCTCCTCCAGCGCCACCTCGCGGCGGATGACCTTGTCGCGGGTAGTGGTATTTCCGGAAAATTCAATTCTGCGGACATAAAACTTCTTGCCCTCGTCGATATCGATCGAGAGATTTACCAGTTTTTTGTCTTCATCGAAGGTAGTGTTGGGAATCGAAGTAAAGTTGATGTGGCCCAACTCGCGATACGCATTGCGCAGGTTCTCCAGCCCCTTGGCTACCTTTTCACGCGAGAAGATATCTCCGTCTTTCATGGGAAAGAGCGAGCGCAAGGCCTTGATGTTCTTGACTTCGTCGTTGCCCTTGAAGGTGATTTCGCCCAGGCGATACTGTTCACCTTCATCGATCGGAATGGTGATGTCGACGGCCTTGCCCGGTCCTTTCATCAGCAAGGGGACGTGAAAACCCGGATGGCCGGTGTCATGAATTTCCGTCTTGGCGTCCTGCACCACGACCTTGAAGTAGCCGCGGTTCTGGAATTCCGCCCGCACCCGTTCCGTGTCTTCATCGAGCTTGCTGGCGTCGTAGGTCTTGGCAAAGATGTTTTCCAGGAAGATAGAGTGCGGGATCCCAATTGGCTTCAAGTTCTTCATGGCCCCGCGCAGAACGCGCGAGCTGACATGTTTGTTGCCGATAAACGTAATCTTGCCCACACTGACCTTGGGGCCTTCCTTCACCACAAAAGTGACGCTGACCTTGGCGGGCGGGATGGGCCGAACCTCAGTGCGGACGGTGGCGAACTGCCGGCCATGCTCGGACAGCAATTCCCGGATCGTGACCTCCGCTTTTTTTACCTTGGTAGGATCGTATTGGCTTTCGGGCGAGAGTCCTACCTTGCGCTCCTTGAAACGGTCCAGCACATCACTCTTCGAGACCGAGCTTAGCCCCAGGTAATCGATCTCACTGATGGTGGGGCGCTCCTTGACGTAAACGTGGAGCCTCCAGCCTTTAGGGGTCTGCTCCCGCTCAAACCGGATGTCCTCGAAATAGTTCGTGTTCCACAAGGAGTTAAAGTCGCGTTCCAGTGCGGCCGCGTCATAGACGTCTCCGGGCCGGGTGAAAATGCGTCCTCGCACGGTTTCCGCCGGGATGCGCCGGTTCCCATGGATGACGATCTCGGTAACCAATTCCTGCTGGCCCCACCCCGCCGAGCACACCAACAAGAACAGCAGCAAAAAAGGCCATCGTGCTTTACAAATCTTTATGATTGAAGAAGATGAAGGCGATGCCCCAGCCGGAACAGGCCACGCATGGCCCGACCTGCTCTTCGTCACTACAGGGCTATCCTGATGAAAACGAAGAATCGTTACTACCTCGGATCCTGGGAGTAGGAAAGTGGCAATTATACGGTAGAGCCGCGAAGACCGTCCAAACCGCCCCCCTGCTTCAGGAAGACGGTTTAACGAGCTCTACTTCAACCAAGACGGAATAAAACGTGGCGGAGTTGCCTAGGTCCGTAAGTTTTTCCGAAGTAAGTACATTTATGTTGCAGCTTCCCCAGCTTAGCTTGGCCCAGTGGAGCTTAGCAGAAACGACGCCCGCCTGCACTGCACCGTCAACCCTCGCGCGCAGCATAATGTCTCCGCGGCGATTGAACACGCGAACCATGTCGCCATCGACGATTCTGCGCGCCCTGGCATCGACCGGGCTCATTTCCAGCAAACCGGCTTCTTCCATTTCCTGGACCACCGGCACATTGCAAAACGTACTATTCAGGAAGTTGTCCGCTTTGCGGGCCAAGAGCTCTAGTGGAAACTGCCTCGCCTGCGAACTGTGCCGCGATTCATCAGGAGGGGAAAACGCCACTACCGGTTCAAGCCCTTGTGCTTTGAGGTCCTCGCTGTAGAGTTCAGCCTTCCCGCTCTTTGTCCAGAAATTACCTTCCGCGAAAGGCAGGAAATCTGAGAACTGCGAACTCGACACTGAGGACTGATTTTCAAAATTAAGCCTGACATGCCCTTCCCTCGCCAACTTCTCCCGATCGATTCCCCGGAGGCGGGGGTTGTCTGAATGCAGCGCTGTATCGATCATCCGGTCAACGGATTCATGGAAGCAGTCCTCGTCAAACCCCATGCCCCTGGCGAGCGCGCGAAAGACCTCAACGTTGGAGCGGCATTCGCCCAGGGGCTCGATGGCCGCATCCGACATTTGCAGATAGTAGTGTCCATAGGCGGCTTGCAGGTCCTTATGCTCGAAGAACGTGGTCGCGGGAAGAACGATATCGGCATAATCCACGGTGTCGGTGAAGAACTGCTCGTGCACGACGGTGAACAAGTCAGGACGCCGCAACCCTCGAATGACCTGGTTGTGGTTGGGACAAACCGCCGCCGGATTCGAGTTGTAAACGAAGAGCGCTTTGATGGGCGGACCCTGCAGCGTGTTGAGCGCCGTGCCCAGTTCCACCATGTTGACCGTGCGGGCGGGCCGTCCCAGAGCTTTCTCCATCAGATCGGTGCGCTCCAACGCATCCCGATTCAGCCCAAACGCGCCGCTGGTCGAAAGCTGAAGCCCGCCGCCGACTTCCTTCCATGAGCCCGTGACACAGGGCAGCATGGTGATAGCACGCGTGGCCATGCCGCCGCCTTCGGAGCGCTGCACGCCGTAGTTCATCCGAATCACCGCTGGATGTGTGGTCGCGTACTCGCGGGCCAGCTTGACAATGTCAGCCACCACAATTCCCGTCCACTGCTCCACTCGCTCCGGCGGGTATTCCTGCACCTTCTCACGCAGCTGGTCGAAGCCCACGGTGTAGCGGGCAAGGTAATCGGTGTCGTGCAGCCCGTCATTGATGATGACGTGCATCATGCCAAGCGCGAGCGCCGCGTCGGTGCCAGGGTTGATGGGAAGGTACCAGTCCGCGCAGGCCGCGGTGCGGGTGCGGTAAGGATCAATCACCACCAGCTTGGCGCCCTTGCGCCGGGCCTCCGCAATGAATGGCCACAAGTGAACATTGTTGCCGTGGATGTTTGCTCCCCAAGCGATGATGTAGCGCGAGTGCGTGAACTGCTCCGGGTCAGTGCCCATCTTGATGCCGATTACAGACTTCAATCCCGCCTCGCCCGCCGCGGAGCAGATATTGCGGGCCAGTTGCGAAGCCCCCAGGCGATGAAAGAAGCGCCGGTCCATGGATGCGCCGTTAAGCGCACCCAGCGTGCCTCCGTAGGAGTAAGGCAGAATGGCCTCACTGCCAAACTCGGAAGCAATCTGGCGGAATCGGGAAGTAATTTCGTCGAGCGCCTCATCCCAGGAAATGCGCTCAAACGTTTGTGTGGCCGTGGGCGACTCGCCCGCGAGCCCCTTCGGCCGCACCCGCCGCATGGGATAGAGCACCCGATCGGGCGAGTACACCCGATCCAGATATTTGGCCACCTTGGCGCACAGGAAGCCGCGCGTTACCGGATGTGCGGGGTCGCCCTGAATCCGGGTCGCACGCCCGTCATCCACGGTGATCAGAACGCCGCAGGCGTCAGGACAATCGTGGGGACAAGCGGCGTGAACAACCCTCTTCATGTTGAATTGATTATAAGGCCTCAAGAAAAGAACGGGCGGCTGGGGGCCGCCCGCGGGAACAACCGTACATTCGCAGCTACTGCACTGTCTGCACTTCTCGCACGCGATGGGACCATAGCACCGGACCGCCGCTCACCGAGTCTTTCAAAACCAGTCCGCGTACCACCACCGGAACCGAAGTCGTAGCGGTTGCGGTCTGCAGATCGGTGAGCGTCAGAGTGTTGCTGTTGCCCTGGAAGAACAGGGTCCCAGCACCCGTATTCACGGTCAGCGGCCCGCCCAGCGAAAGTCCGAGAAGGCCGGTGTTCAGCAACTGGAAGTTGCCGGCGTTGCCGCTGGTGACAGTCACGCTGCCCGGCACCACCATGCCATACACGCCCTGGCGCCGCAGTGAAATGAAGTCCGGCGTAAAGCTGCCGCTGAAGCTGCCAGCGATGAAAATGCGCTGCCCCATCAGCATCGAAGAATTGCCAAACAGGTTGTTGGGACTGAACCAGCTATTGTTGAAGAAGCAGATGGCGTAGTTGGATACGCCGCTGACATCCACAGTTTGCACCGTGTCAACTAGGCTCGAAGCCCCGCCGCCGGTTTCGCCCACCCACAAGGTAACGGTCTGAACCGGTCCCGTGGTCGGGTTCAGGGCCAGAATACGACCGGAGATGAACGCCAGGTCGGTGGTGATGAACTCCACGTCACTGGCCAGGATGGTGCCATCCATCTGCACTGTGCCCTGCAGCGCGACGAATCCGCCCGAGGTGGGCAGAGTGGCCAGCGTGTAACCGCCGTTGTAATCGGTACTGCCGTTCACAGCCACCGTGAACTGATGTCCGAATGGTCCTTGCATCACGAATGAACTGCCGGCGACATTGACAGAAACGATCGTCCCCGTCAGGTCGGTGATCTGTCCATCAGGATTGATCGCCTTTACCGCCTCGACAAACATCACCGGACTAATCACGCCCGTGATCTGGCCAGCGTTGTCCACCGCCAGCGATTGTCGAATATCGAATTCGGTATGCATTCCTGCCAAACCGTTAGCAGTCACCACCATCGGAGTGGGAAAGCTCACAGTCACCGACGTGGTCTGCGGATTGGTGCTGGTGGGATTGGCGAACGTGCCGTTCAACGTGCTCACCTGCGGAGGAGTGCCGGGAGCGATGTAGTTTATGACCGGGCTCGACAGCACAAAAGTCGCCTTGGTGTACGTGTCCGCCGGGACCGCACCGAACGCCAGGGGTTCGCGCAGCCCCACCAGGCGCGCGAAATCGACGGTAATGGGAGACGACACAAGTTGCGGAGAGTTGCTGGCCCCGGTGAGCGTAATAGAATTAATGCTGAGATTGAGGCTCACCACGGACGGCAGCGGTGCATCTTCTCCGGTGACGAAAACCGCTCCGGCTTGCGGGTTTGTGGAAAGAGTCGTGCCGCCGCCCCCGCAGCCGACTACGGTTAGACCGCACAGGGCAAGAAGCATCGAAAGCATTGCGAACCGTTTCATGACAACTCCTGAATTCTTAAAATCGAGGAATTCGCGGTACCAGGATGAAAACCCTCTCAGATTAGAGAAGTTGCGTTACTTTCGGACAGAATACCAAGGTAATTCCCGCTCTGGGCGCGGCTTTGAGAGGACTCCGGGGTGCCCCGTCCAAGCTCTGCTTTGGCGGGGATTTTCTTTACGATCCATGCGGTGAGGAAGGAGGTTCACTCCGTGGAAAACGGGAGAGATGCGGAATATCTTCCACCGGAAGGTACGGCTACAAAATAAACCCCCGCCCGGGCGAAGCTTGGACGGGGCACCCGCCTGGCGTCCGAGGTCTGACGCCAGACGTCCGCCCTAAATCTCCATCACTTCCTTCTCTTTCCCTTTGCTCATTTCTTCCATCTTCTTGATTTCGTCGTCGGTCAGCTTCTGGATCTCATCCATGGCCCGCTTCTCGTCGTCCTCGGCAATCTTCTTGTCCTTGGTGGCTTTCTTGATGGCATCATTGCCGTCGCGGCGGATGTTGCGCACCGCAGTCCGGTGCTCTTCCAGCATCTTGTGCAGATGTTTGACCATGTCTTTGCGACGCTCTTCAGTAAGCGGCGGCACTGGCACGCGGATGATCTTGCCGTCATTCATCGGATTCAGGCCAAGATCGGCGGTGCGAATGGCTTTTTCTATTGTCGCCAGCGAGCTGGGATCGAAGGGCTGCACGGTGATGAGCTGGGGCTCGGGCGCGTGTACCTGGGCAATCTGGTTCAGTGGCATCTGCGAACCGTAGTAATCCACGCTGACCGCATCCAGCATGTGCACCGAGGCCCGCCCGGTGCGGGTCGCAGCCATCGCCTTGCGAAAGTCTTCCACTGCTTTGTCCATCCGTGTCTTGAGTTGGATACGGATTTCCCTAAGTGGACCGGCATCAGCCATGATCAGCTCCGTTATTTTTCAAAGTCAAAACGTCGAATTATAAACCTTTGAACAGCAAAAGCTCCTGTCATCCCGACCGGAGCGAAGCGCAGCGAGCGAAGTGGAGGGACCTGCTTGGGGTAGCGCCACGATACCGGAGTTCCATATTACGTACGGCTACTCGCCCGCACGTCTTCGCTTTCAGAAATCAAGAGCGTCGATGACCGCGAATTACTGGCGCCACGGGAGGCAACTCAAGCAGGTCCCTCCACTTCGCTCGCTGCGCTTCGCTCCGGTCGGGATGACAGGCGGGGTAGCCCAGCTCTACGCGCTTACCAGCGACCCGATTTTCTCGCCGATGACAACCTTGCGGATATTCCCGCGGTGATTGAGATTGAAAATGATGATGGGCAGATTGTTGTCTTTGCACAGGGAGATGGCGGTTGAGTCCATCACCTTGAGTCCCCGCTTCAGCACTTCCATATAGCTGATCTCGGTAAATTTCTTGGCGTCCTTGACCAGCATGGGGTCGGCATCGTAGATGCCATCGACTTTGGTGGCTTTGAGAATCACGTCGGCTTTGATTTCCATGGCGCGCAAGGATGCGGCCGTGTCGGTCGAGAAATAAGGGTTGCCGGTGCCGCCGGCAAAAATGACGATCCGCTCCTTCTCCATATGGCGGATGGCGCGGCGGCGGATAAAAGGCTCCGCCACCTGGTTCATCTCAATGGCCGATTGCACCCGGGTGTGAATGCCCTGTTTTTCGAGCGCATCCTGCAGGGCCAGGGCGTTAATCACGGTGGCCAGCATGCCCATGTGGTCGGCGGAGACGCGGTCCATCTCACGCGCCTGCTGGGCCACGCCGCGGAAAAAATTCCCGCCGCCAACTACGATGGCAATCTGGATGCCGAGGGAGTGAACGTCCGCCAGTTCAGCCGCAATTTCGTGGATGCGGAGAGGATCGACGCCGAAGCCCTGGTTCGCGGCCAGGGCCTCGCCGGAGAGTTTAAGCAGAATGCGTTTGAACACCGGAGTCGGCATGTTGGTTAGTAGCGCCGGCGTCCCGCCGGCTGTCCCGAGGTCATCTTGCCCTCGGCCTGTGCGTGCCCCGAGCCCAACAACCTTTCACGGCCTTACTTAGTTACCGGGGCCGAAGCCTCGCCGCCATCCTCTGGATTGGAAGCCGTAAACGCGACCGTCGCTCCCACCTCGCCGACCTTGAAGCGAGCGAAGCGGCGCACCGCGAGATTCTCGCCCAGCTTGCCGATCTTGGTGGCGATAAGCTGGCCGATGTTGACGGTCTGGTCGCGGATAAAAGGCTGCTCCAGCAGACAGACTTCCTCGTAGAACTTGCTCATCTTGCCTTCCACGATCTTTTCGACCACCTGGGGCGGCTTGCCGGTCGCGGCGGCCTGGGCGCGATAAATGTCCTTTTCACGCTCATACGCTTCCGCCGTGACGTCTTCCTTGCGGACGAATTTCGGGTCGCTGGCAGCAATGTGCATGGCGATGTCGTGCACCAACTCCTTGAAGTCGTCGGTGCGGGCCACAAAGTCGCTCTCGCAGTTCACTTCCACCAGAACCCCGATCTTGCCTCCGGCGTGAATGTAGCTCGCGACCGCGCCTTCCTTGGTAACCCGACTCGCCTTCTTGCCGGCCACGGAAATTCCCTTCTTGCGCAGCAGGATGACCGCCTGTTCCAGATCGCCCTTGGCTTCAGTGAGGGCCTGTTTGCAATCCATCATCGGCGCTCCGGTCTTTTCCCGGAGCTCTTTCACTTGCGTAGCAGAAATATTCACAGTAGTTGTGCTCATAAGAAATAGTCTTCGGTCCTCAGTCTTCAGTCGTCAGTTCAAACCATGGGTTCGAGGGTCAAGCTGAAGACTGACGACTGCTCTACAAACTTTGACCCGCGCCGGACGACCCGCGCGGGTCTGATTTTCCTCAGGAACCAAAGCTCGGATCTTCCAGCCTCTCGAAAGGTCTTGGCCAACGACCGACGACCAAGGGCCAACGACGGTTTTAATACGTCTGGGTTTCAACCTGGGGAACGTCTTCGTCCACGGTTTCTTTGGTGGGCGCGGGTTGCTTGCGCACGCCCTTGCCCAGGACGTCTTCCATGCTGATGTCCTCGGACCCGGATTCGGGGGCGCCCGCGGCCTCAAGCTCCTCTGCGGCTTCTGCCGCCGGAACGGCCTCGGGTTCGGCATAAACGGCAGCGGCCAGATCAGCGGCCTGCTTGTCGGTCATCAGTTGCGCGCCCTCGGCAACCGAATCGGAAATCTTCGAAGCAAACAAACGGATGGCGCGTAGCGCATCGTCGTTGCCCGGGATCACGTAATCTACTTCACTGGGGTCGCAGTTCGTATCAACCACGGCGACTACTGGAATACCCAGCTTGCGGGCTTCACGCACCGCGATCTGTTCCTTGTTGGAATCGATTACAAAGATCGCGTCCGGCAGGCGGTTCATGTTCTTGATGCCGGCCAGGTTGGCCTGCAGATGTTTGCGCTCGCGTTCCAGCTTGATGACTTCTTTTTTGGGCAGCAACTCGTAGCGGCCATCCGTGGCCATCTCGTCGAGTTCCTTAAGCCGTTTTACCGACTTCTGCACCGTCACCCAGTTGGTGAGCAGCCCGCCCAGCCAGCGCTGGTTCACGTAGAAGCCGCCACAGCGCGTGGCCTCTTCGGCAATCGCATCCTGGGCCTGGCGCTTGGTGCCCACGAACAACACAATTTTGCCCGCTGCGGCCAGGTCGGCCACGAATTTCGACGCTTCCTTGAACATCTTCAGCGTCTTTTGCAGGTCGATGATGTAAATCCCGTTGCGCTCGCCGAAGATGTATTCCTTCATCTTGGGATTCCAGCGCTTGGTCTGATGCCCGAAGTGAACTCCGGCTTCGAGCAACTCCTTCATGGTAATGTTAGCCAATCAACCTCCTCATTTGGTCTGCATCCGGCTGGAAGTCAGTTTCCAGTTTCCGGTTCTGGTTTCAAAACCAGAAACTGGACACTGGAAACTTGAAACTGCTCCTTCCGGATTGCCATTCCCGCCCCGCGCCGCGAGGCACAGGAAGAATTGAACACCTTGACTTCAGTTTCCGGTTTCTGGTTTCGAAACCAGAAACCGGAAACTCGAAACTACCTCTTCGAGTACTGGAACCGCTTCCTGGCGCCCTTCTGACCATACTTCTTGCGCTCCTTGGAGCGCGAATCGCGGCTGACCATGCCTTCCGCTTTGAGCTTTTTGCGCAGCTCGATATTGAACAGCATGAGCGCGCGGGCGATACCCAGCTTCACCGCGTCGGCCTGGCCGTTCACTCCTCCGCCGCTGACCCGGGCGAGAACATTGAAAGTGGCCGCGGTCTCCGTCGAAAGCAGCGGCTGTTTCGCGCTTGAACGCTGAGACTCGGTCACGAAATACTGCTCAAAGGGACGTCCGTTAACTTTGAAATCGCCACTGCCCGGACGCAGATAGACGCGCGCGATCGCCGACTTGCGGCGTCCCGTACCGTAATATTGAACTAACTCTGCCATGGTTTAGCTTCTAGCTCCTGGCTTCTAGCTCCTAGCCAACCCGACTGGGAGAGAATCCGGCTATCCAACCTTTCAAAGAATTCCAAACCCTCTTGCTTTTGAAACCAGAAACCAGAAACTCGAAACCGCCCTACGCCCTGGTTTCCAGCGTCCGCACTTCCGGCTTCTGGGCCTCGTGCGGATGCTTGTCGCCGCGATACACCTGCAGCTTGCTGATCATGTGTCCGCCCAGCTTCGTCTTGGGCAGCATTCGCTTGATCGCCTCTTCGACGACCAGCTCCGGCTTGCGGTCAAAACGCTTGCGAAATTCTTCGGTGCGCAGCCCGCCGGGATATCCAGTGTAATGCTGATACACCTTCTGTTCGGCTTTCATTCCGGTCGTCTTCACCTTCTCGGCGTTGATGACGATGACGTGATCTCCGGTGTCGATAAACGGCGTATAGCGCGGATTCTCTTTACCCATAAGGATGCGGGCGACCTGTGAAGCCAGTCGGCCGAGCGTCTGCCCCGAGGCATCCACGACGTACCACTTGCGCACAATTTCCCCCGCTTTGGGGAAATAGGTTGACATTACGAATCTCCCAGAAAATTTAAAAAACGAAGACCGCTGAGTATCCACTTCAACGCCGAAGGCGCAGGGTACCAGGCGGGCAACCGCAGGACTGCTAAAGACTTAAAGATAACGTACGGTAGAGGATATTGTCAACGCGGACCTCGGGCATCGGAGCTCAGACCTCGGCCTAAAGCCTCTAATATCGACTCCGCATTATTCCTGCCCTTGTCATGCTGAGCGGAACATGAAAGGTCGCTTGCGACCTTTCATCTGTAGTCGAAGCACCCCTATTCCCTCTTGAGCGCATGCCCGCGACGGCCATCTATCACGCGCATCTGGGGGAAGGCGGATAGTTCGACTCCAGCCTCCCGGCCGCCCGCGAAGAAGCAATTCGCTCGCGATAAACCCATAAACTGGGGAGGCGAAGGTCCAAGGTCTGAAGTCCGAAGTCCGCCCTGCACTTACTCGTAGGCGAGGGCCTCAATCGGATCCTTCTGCGCCGCTTTGTAGGCGGGATACAGCGCCCCCAGGATGGCCCCGATGATGGCGACCAGGGTGGATATCAAAATCCACTTGCCGGTGACGACCACCGGCAAAGTCGGCAGGCGGTAACGGATGCCGGCACGCGCGGCCAGGCTGAAAAGAACTCCAACCACAATGCCGCCGATCGCCAGCAGCACCGTCTCCCGCAGGATCACGTTCACGATGTACAGTTTCGAGGCCCCGATAGATTTCAGGATTCCGATTTCCCGGGTGCGTTCCATGACCGCCGTGTACATGGCCTGGAAGATGACAATGAAACCGATGACCACGGAAATCCCGATCACTACATCGATGAACGTGGACAGTCCGGGATAGCTGCTGGTGGTCATCATGGAGAGATATTCGCGCATGGAGCGTACCGAATAGTCCTGCAATCCCGGCACGCTCTTCACTTCCTGCACCACCGCGTCCGCATTTGCCGGATCGTCCAGCTTGACGTAAAACACCGAGGCCTTGCCTTCGCTGCCAATCAGATCCTGCAGCGTGCTCATAGGCAAAAACTTGCGCGCCCCCCGGCCATGCTCCACGATGCCTGCCACCCGGAACGGATGGTTGAGAATCTCGAGGGTGTCTCCTACTCTCACGTGTTGCGACTGGGCAAAGTAGTCGTCCACCAGGCAATCATTCGGTCCCTGAAAGGGGCCGCCGTGCAGGAAGTGAAACGGGACCAGCGCCTCGAACGTCTTAAGGTCAATTCCGTAGATGACTTCCAGGTTCTTGGTGGTGGTGAGCTGCCAAATCACCGGCGAGACCACCTTGACGTGGGGCAATTGTGCGATCAAGCCGCCGATTTTGATCGACATGGGAGCATTGCTTACGCCGGCCATGAAAGAGGTGTTGGGCGGCTGGACAATGACGTCGGCCCCAATCCCGGCCTGGCGCTGGCGCGCGTCATTCAGCATGCCCACTGAGAGCCCCACGATCAACAGGATCAGCGTCACCTCGAGCGCAATCGCCACGATGCTGATAAGCGACCGGATGGGCCGGTGCACTAGGTTGGCGACGATCATCTTGTTCATCATGGGTTGTTCATCATGGGGAAAGCCCGTGTGGGTCGGACACTCGTGTCCGACGCCTTTGTAAACCCAAATTCGTGTTCAGCCGCCGCACTGCCAATGCAAAACCAAACTCAACTTCAAAAGCGTCGGACAGGAGTGTCCTACCCACACATTCTCAACTTATCAGCACGGCTGATAGTTACTTTCTATCGCCGCTCATCAGACTTGATTGTGGCTGGTCCAGATGCACGACCTGGGCGCCGGCCGGCTGCTCCAGAGCAAACTTGTCGTCCGGGAGCGGCTCATTCAGTTGCAGCTTCACGATGGTGAGGGTGATGTCGTACTCCTCCTGCGGCCTCCAGATTTCAATCTGCGAGGGAAAATTTATGCCATCGTAGTCCTTGTATCCTTCATAGCGCGAGTCGGTGGCCAGGCTGCCGTCCTGATCGTAAACCAGTTGGCGATGAGGCAGCAGGTCGGTCCGGCTGAAGATGATCTTGCGGGAGAGATACCAGCCGCGCTCCCCTTTTCGGATGACTTCAATTTCATAGTCCGCTTGCTGAACCTGGTGGTGCTTGGCGTCGGTAACGATCTCGAAGCTGTTCTCCATGACCGCGATCTCGCTCTGAGGATCGACCTCGCGCAGAATCAAGGCGTCGTATATGTGCTGGGGACGCAGGTTCTCCATCGGCTGTTGCGGGTTGTGCGACTCGATATCATTGCGTCCGATCACGAAACGGTTCTTGGGCGGAATCCACAGTTTGAAGTCGCGACCGTCGCTCACCATGTCAAAGGCCTTGTTGCGCACAATGGGCAGCAAGCCGATCATCCGCAACATAGCGGGCTTGCGCGCCAGTATGTAGCCCCGGATCTGCTGATAGTCGATGACCTTGCCCTTCTTGACCCCGCCCACGGAAGTGTCGATATCCACTGTCGCCTGCAGGCTCTTGACTTTGGCCGCCTGGGCGTTGATGTAGTCAATCAATTCCGCCTGGGTGGCGGACTTCAGCGGGGCGGTGCTGATCTGTCTCTCCACCCGACGCGACCGAAACAGACAACCGGTAAGCGGCAGGACAACCAACAGAAAACCCAGGACCCGGTAACGGGAAAGAATATGCATTTAAAGTGGATTGGATTCCTCAGCAGGCAGTTGGGTTCACCAATAGAAATTAAGTATATGCGAATCAGTGGGCGAGGGGGTTGTCAGATCGGCACCTGGCAAGGGTGAACAGATTAGAAAACGCTATTTTCCCTGCACCGCTTGCCGCAGCTTGGCCACATTCTGGTTGTGCTCCTCGAGGCTGCGGGAAAAACGATGGTGGCCGTTGCCATCGCTGACAAAATAAAAATAGTCCGTCTGCGCCGGATGCAGGGCGGCTTCGAGAGAGGTGCGACCGGGATTCCCGATCGGCCCGGGCGGAAGTCCGGGGTGAGCATAAGTGTTGTACGCGGACTGAAATCCCATATCAGCATGGTGCAACGCTCCGGAGTAATTTCCGTTGAGCAGCTCGGCGTAGATCACGCTGGGATCGGCCTGAAGCGCAATTTTTCGCGCCAGGCGATTGTAGTAAACGCTGGCCACGACTGCGCGCTCCTCGGGCACGGCCGTCTCCTTTTCGATAATGGAAGCCATCGTCACCGTCTTGTGCACATCCATTCCCTGCCCGCCCGGGGTCAGGCCGTTCGTCGTCAGGCCAATCTGTGCCGCTACCTGGCGGAACTGTTTGACCATGACGGCTGCGATGTCTTTCATGCTCTGGGTGCGGGTGAACTCGTAGGTATTGGGGAACAGGTAGCCTTCGAGGCTCTTGGCCTCAGGGGCGAGATCCGAAATCAATTCGCGGTCGGATTGCGCCACGGCAAGAAAATCCTGGCTTGATCCCAGGCCTGCATCCTGAATGGCCTGCGCGATGTCGAACATGGTGAAACCTTCAGGGATCACAACCGTGTGCACGTAGATATCGCCCCGCACCAGGCGGTCGTGAACATCCAACATTCTGGCGGTCTTGTCGAACAGGTATTCGCCGGCCTTCAGCGACTGCCTGCGGTGGACGCGATGCCAGAGGGTAAAGGCAAATCGGCTCCGGATCACGCCTGCCGCCTCGAGTTCCGCCGCGATCCTGCGGGTGGAATAGCCCGGCCGCAACATCACAAATTTCTGCCCTGCCGGCGTGACGGGCAGCCACAGCGCCCACGCCAGCCAGCCGCCGACGGCGAGGACGGCAAGCAGCAGAAGTGTCAGAAACTTGCGCAAGTTAGAAGTAGTTTAGATGAAGACTGGTCGTTGGTCGTTAGCCGGTAGTCGTTGGACTTTGGGAGTCCGTCGGAACTGCGGCCACGGATTTGCGCGGATTTACACGGAAAAGGGCACAACAAGAAAGGGGTTAGGTTCAGATCCGTGAAAATCCTCCGAAACCCGTGGCCCGATGCTTTGGCCCACGACCAACGACCGACGACTAACCACCGGCCCTCGCGTCCATCCAGGACTGCAATATCAGTACAGCCGCCATCTGGTCCACCACCTGGCCGCGGCGTTTGATCGACATATCCGTTTCGCGCAGCAGGCGGTTGGCTTGGGCGGATGAAAGGCGTTCGTCCCATAGATGGACGGGCAAGCGAAAGCGGCGGCGGATCTTTTCGGCGAAGCTTTGCATCTTCTCGGCCTGCATCCCTTCGGCGCCGGTCATGCGCAGCGGCAGGCCGATCACGATCTCGGCCACCTGGTAGTCGCGAATCACCTGCTCCAGTTGGGCAAAATCAGATCGCTTGTTTTGCCGTTGCAGCGTGTTCAGTCCCTGCGCCGTGATGCCTAGCGGATCCGAGATGGCGAGCCCAATCCTTCTTGAGCCTACATCCAGGCCCAGGATTCGCGGCGGACGCCCCGCTCCGGAGGCATCGGTTTGGTGGGAAGGCACCTGGCGATTATATGTCGCACACACTTTTTCGCTGTTAGGCTACGATACCCGTATGGCCATTGACGAGGCCGAGATCGACAGACCTGCAGCGCCGGCCGTGCCCGTGCCCCCACCCAAGCCGCCCAAGCCGCACTGGGCGTTTCAGGCAATTGGAATCGCTACCATTCTGGGCCTTTGTTATTGGGGAGAGCTGGTGCTAGCCGTGATGCTGGTCTCAGTCTTGCTGGCCTTCATTCTGGCGCCGGTGATGGAATTGTTTATTCGCCTTCACCTGGCCCGAGGCCTGGCCGCCGCAGTCGCCGTGATCTTGCTGCTCGCCCTGATCGTGGGGCTCGTGTACTACTCCTCCAACCAGGCCATCATTTTTGTGCAGGATCTGTCCAAATACGCGCAAAAAATTCGCCAGGAAATTTCGCAGGTCCGGCAACGGGCGGAATCGCTGGGGAGCACGGAACCGGGGGGGCAGATCAAACCAGAGTCAGGTTCAAGCACCAACTGGGAGGAAATCCTGACCCGCGGCTTCGGTTCGGTCTCGCAAGCCTTGCTGGCCGCTTCGTTCGTGCCTTTTCTGGTGTATTTCATGCTCAGCTGGCAGCATCATGTCCGCTCTGCAACGGTAATGCTGTTCTCGCTGGAGAACCGGAACACGGCGTATATCACGCTGGGCTTGATTTCCGCGATGATTCGCAGCTTCATGGTGGGAAATCTCCTGATTGGCCTCTTTCTGGGGACGGCCAGCACCATCGCGTTCGCGATGCTGCACTTGCCGTTTTTCTATTTCGTTGGGTTCATCAGCGGATTTCTGAGCCTGGTTCCCTATCTTGGGGTCGTGCTGGCCATGGCCCCTCCGATCTTCGTCAGCCTGGGACACATCAATTCCGGAGACGCGATCGTGATTGTGATGACTGTGCTGGGTCTGCACCTGGTCGCACTCAACGTGCTCTACCCTAAGTTCCTGGGCAACCGCCTGCAGTTGAATCCGCTGGCAGTGACCATGGCGCTGCTGGTCTGGGGATGGCTATGGGGCGCAATGGGCCTGGTCCTGGCCGTCCCCATCACCGCCGCCATGAAGATCGTCTTCGACCATATTGAATCGCTGAAGCCCTATGGGGCGTGGATGGGAGAGTAGCAGTCGTCAGTCTTCGGTCGTCAGTCTTTCAGTCGTCGGTCTTCAGCCAGTCAAGCCCCACCAACGCAACTTTCCGCTGCACATGGCTTTGGTTCATTCGTCACAGACTTGGCGATGACCAATCCCTCTCTCGGAAAACCACGAGTGCAGGAATGGAATTGTATGGTTTGGCCGGTCAGCTGAGGCGCGCTGCGGTGTCAGTTGCGAGCAATATTGCCGAAGGCAAGGGCCGCCGCACTGACAAGGAGTTTCTGTTATTTCTTCACCACGCCCGCGGATCGGTCTTCGAAGTTGAGACCCAGCTCACCATCGCCCGTCGGCTCGGTTACATCCCAGAAACTGAAGTCCTCCGACTACGGAATTCCGCCGGCGAAATCGCTAGAATGCTTAACGGTCTAATCAAGGCGACAACCTCTATCGCAGGCAGGCAAACCGCATGAGACGCTGGACCTGGGTTGTACTGACGACTGAAGACCGACGACTGCGACTACGCTACAAAATCCGAGGCTTCCGGGAAGCGTAGCTTGCTCTTGGCGAGCGCTTTGGAGAGCATTTCTTCGATCAGGGCTTCTTCGCAGTTCTTGGCCATGGCCAGCTCGCTGACCAGGAGGTAGCGGGCGCGTTCCAGCATCTTCTTTTCGCGGAAGGATAGGGGTTTGGACTGGTTCAGCAGGAGCAGGCCCTTCAGGACAGCTGACACTTCCAGCAGCGAACCGGTGCGCATCCGCTCCGAGTTTTCCTTGAAGCGGTATTTCCAGTCAGCGTTGTTGTCACACTCGCCATCAGTAAGAAAATCTACTATCTTCTGGATTTCACCGTTCTTGACCACCCGCCGCAGGCCGACTGTGTTTACGTTATGAAACGGCACCATGACCTTCAGGCTGCTGGCCTTGATCTTCAGCAGGTAGAATTTTTCCACAGTTTCGCCGATGGTCCGGCTGCTGATTTGTTCAATAACTCCAACACCATGATTGGGATAGACGACCTTATCACCGATGTGGAAATTACCGTCGGCGCTGATCATGAAGGAACACCCGCGAGGCCAGGGCACCTGAGGAACTGCACCCCTTTAGTCTATCCTAGACGGGGCCGAAAGGCAATCTAGAAGCGTGTGGGGCGGACACTCCTGTCCGCCGCTTTTGAAGTTGATCTTTGGTCCGAAATTTGGGCCTTGTCATTACTGGCCTCGAACTTACCTGACGGAAAGTCAACGTCAAAAGCGTCGGACAGGAGTGTCCGACCCACACAGTCCGACGCCCGGGTTTATAATCTTCAAGCGCATGACTGAACAGATCAAGAGGAAGTTGCAGGAAGAGATGAACGTGCTCGAACACGAACTGGTTCATGAGCTTCCCAAGGAAATCAAGAAGGCAGCCGCCCTGGGAGATCTCAGTGAAAATGCTGAATATCACATGGCGAAACAGCGGCAGGAGTTCGTCAAGGCACGGCTCCGGCAATTGGGGGCGCGCATGGCCGAGCTTGCCCTTATCAACATGGATAATATTCCAAAAGATAAGGTGGGGCTGGGCTCGACGGTTCGAGTTTATGACACTTCCAAGAACTCGGAAGTGGAGTACAAGCTGGTGACCAGCGAAGAGTCGGACGTGACCGCGGGCAAGATCTCCACCAGTTCGCCAATCGGCCGCGCCCTCCTGAACAAGAAAGTGGGAGATAGCGCAGTCGTAGTCACGCCCAACGGCAATCGCGAGATGGAGATTCTAAGCCTGACTACGATCCATGAGCAGACTGAAGCCAAGTGATGAGAGACATGACGGGTTTCATGACCAGGGTTACGACGGGACTTCATGACTTGGACTAGCGCCTTTGGACGCGGCTGCGGCGTGCTGCTGGACGCGATCGTGCGCTGGCTGGCCCTGGCCCGGATCAATCCCAATGTGCTCACCTTCCTCGGGCTGGTGGTAAACAGCATCGCTGCCTTCCTGTTCGGCTACGCCAACGCTGACAACCAGGCGCGCATGTTTCGCTACGCCGGGTTGGTCATCATCGCCTCCGGTTTTTTTGACCTGGTGGACGGACGAGTGGCCCGCGCCAGCAACCAGGTGACCCGCTTCGGCGGGTTCTTCGATTCTGTCATTGACCGCTACAGCGACGCTTCCCAGTTTTTTGGACTGCTGGTATTTTTCGCGCGTGGCGATCGCTTCTTCTATGTCGTCCTGACCGCCTTCGTGATGGTCAGCTCCATCATGGTCAGCTACACTCGGGCCCGCGCCGAATCGCTTATTGGTTCCTGCCGGGTGGGCTTCATGGAACGTCCCGAACGGCTGGTGCTGGTCATCATCGGGGCCCTGTTCAACCGCATGGCGCCGGTGCTTTGGTTGATCGCGATCCTGTCCACGATCACCGTGATCCACCGCATTCGCTACACCTACACGCGGACCGAGGGTGCGGACGCGTTGCCACGCAAGGCGGGCCAGGCCGCGTAGTTTCGTGTGGGTCGGACTCTCGTGTCCGCCGCCTTTGACTTGGACTCTAACCTTTCCACCACAGGTTAGTTGGCCAACTCAAAGACCGCACCACAAACCCCAACATCAAATTCAATGGCGTCGGACAAGAGTGTCCGACCCACACATTCTCCGTCCTGCTATCCTCCTTACCTGAGGATGACTCTTCTTGCACGATCCTGTTCTGGTAATTCATGGCGGTGCCTGGGCCATTCCTGATGACATGGTGGAAGCTCATCTCAACGGTGTGCGCAACGCCATGGCTGCCGGCTGGCGGGTGCTCGAACGCGGCGGGCCGGCGCTCGATGCCGTGGAGGAAGCCGTCGTTATCATGGAGGATGACGAGACTTTTGATGCCGGCCGCGGCAGCTTTCTGAATCGCGACGGCAAAGTGCAACTGGACGCTCTCATCATGGACGGCGCCACTTTGCGCGCCGGCGGGGTTGGATGTGTCGAACGGCTGCGCAATCCGGTCCGCGCGGCGCGCAAGATTTTGAGTGATAGCCCGCATGTGTACTTTGTCGCCGAAGGGGCGGAGCGGTTCGCGGCTGAACACGGCATCCCGCTGTGTCGCAACGAAGACCTGATCATTCCGCGTGAGGTCGAGCGTCTGCGGGAATTCCAGGCGCGGGCTGCGGACGCGAAGGTTGATCTGTTTGCGCCCACGATTTCTCACGATACGGTGGGAGCGGTGGCGCTCGATGGCGACGGCAATATTGCTGCCGCTACTTCGACGGGCGGCACCCTGAACAAAGCTCCCGGGCGGCTGGGCGACTCGTCGCTGATCGGATGTGGATGCTACGCCGACAACCAGACCGCGGCCGCGTCCACCACTGGATGGGGCGAGCCAATCATGAAATTGGTACTAGCCAAGTGGGCGGCGGACCGGGTGGCTACCGGTAGTTTGCCGGAGTGGGTGGCCGCCGAGGCCATCAACTATCTCAAGGACCGCGTAGACGGGCATGGGGGCATGATCCTGCTCGATGCCCGCGGGCGTTTCGGCATCGCGCACAATACGCCGCGTATGGCGTGGGCGCTTAAGACATCAAAGCATGAGAGTTACGGCATCGTACGAAAGAATTAGAGTTGAGTTCTCGGTTGTCAGGGAATAGTTGTTAGTTGTGGGAGGCTAACTAAGCCTGTTCCAGTCAGTGATTTAGCTTGATTTCGGCACCCTACCTGATGTAAAAACCGTGCGGCATTTGCGTGTTCGAAAAATGCAATTCCTGCCTACGAACGGTGATCGCTACCGGCAGCGAGAACTCAGGGTCCTTCCTTCCACGGAGATGACTTCTATGGTGGTACGAAAGCTGGTCTCAGTTGCGTGTCTGGTAGTCATGCTGGCGACCCTCGGCTTTGCTCAGGGAGCTTCCACCGGCGATCTGCATATCACGGTTCGAGACCCGAAGGGCAGCCTGGTGACCAATGCTACGGTCACGGCGCGGGATGAGACCAAGGGACTGGAACGCACAACCAGCGAGAACACCGAGGGCCAATACCACATCCTGTTGCTGCCTCCGGCGCAGTACACGGTCACGGTAGAGGCACCGGGCTTTGCCCGGGCCACGGTGCCGAACGTGGCGATAACCGTGGGACAAATGGCGGAACTTCCTGTCGTCTTGTCCGTGGCCGGAACCCAGGAAGTGATCAATGTGAGTTCAGACGCGGAGGTGGTGGAAACGCAACGCACCTCTTCCACCGACACCATCGACCAGCGCCGCATCGACAATTTGCCCATCAATGGACGCAACTACATCAACTTCGCTCTTACCGATTCGCAGGTGTTGCGCGATAACGCACCGAGCATCGGGGCGGCTCCGACCTCCGGCCTGAACATGAGCGGGCAGCGCGCCCGGGCGAACCTGGTTAACGTGGACGGCGCCGATGCCACCGACAACTCGACGAATGGAGTTCGATCCACGGTTTCGCAGGAAGCGGTGCAGGAGTTTCAGATCATCACCAACGGCTACGCGCCGGAATACGGCCGAGCGTCCGGCGGCGTGGTCAACATCATCACCCGCTCCGGATCGAACGAGTTTCACGGCGATGTCTATGGCTACTTACGCAATCGCAATTTTCAGGCGGTAAATCCGTTCAGCACCGTCCCCGATCCGGCCTACACGCGGGTGCAGGCGGGAACGGCGTTCGGCGGACCGATCAAGAAGGACAAAACTTTTTACTACTTTTCCTACGAAGTCACGCGGCGGCACGAAACCGGCTTCTCCAGCGTAGGCGCACCCAACGGAACTTTCGGCATGGTGAACTTCGACGCCTCGCCGGTGTTTGGCGCGCCGCCGGGATCGGGCTTCAACATTCAGGCCACGCCGCAGCAGGCAGCATATTTCCAGCAAACGTTGCCGGCGGCGTTGGCGCAACTGGGAGCCATCAGTCCGGCACTCGCCGCCGGATATGGTCAGGAAGCCGCACTGTACGCGGCTTTTGTCGGGGGCTCGTCCGGGATCGCGCTCAACGGGAGTTACCCGGCTTCGTTCCAGGCACTCGAAAACACGCTCATTCCGGTCCCCGGAAATGGCAGCAATCCGCTGACCCAGTTTCCGACTTCGTGTAACGTGGGCGCGCCGAATTTTCTGTGCAACGGATTGCCCAACCGATTTCTCGGCCTGGCACCGCAGGGTGGGAACTATCCCGTGTTCGAGGGCACCAGCCTGTACTCGCTGCGACTGGACCACAACCTCAATAACAGCAACCGCCTGATGGTTCGGGCCAACGTGAGTCCCAGCACCGTGACCGGCATTCAGGTCAACGGCCAGAACCAGACTTACGGGCAGAACGCATTCTCCCGGACCTCCTCGCAAAGCTACCGTGACGTGACCGGGGTGGCCCAGGACACCATGACCATCGGCACCAACAAGGTCAACGAGCTGCGCTTTCAATATGGCCGCCGCGGATTGCAGTATTTTTACTCGGACGCGCCGGGCGGATCGAACGTGGCGGCCAACATTGCAGGCTTTGGTTTTGTCGGTCGCGAGCCCTACTCCTTCATTCAACGAGTGGAGGAGCGTTATCAGATCACCGACAATTTTTCCTGGACAATAGGCCGCCACGACACCAAATTCGGAGTGGATTTCAACTATCTTCCGCTCACCGCCACTTTCACTGTGAACTACGGCGGCGTTTACAACTTCAGTTCGCTGGATGCCGCCAGCCTGGGCTTCACCAACGCTTGCGTGATCGGTGGAGCGCCGGCGGCCCTGTGCCCTGACTTTCCCGGATTCACCGGCCTGCAGGCTTTCGGCCTCGGCATTCCCAGCACGCTGGTGCAGGGCATCGGCAATCCTAAAGACAGTTTTACCAACAAGCCCCTGGGTCTGTTCTGGCAAGACTCTTTTCGCGTGAGATCAAATCTCACGGTTAATCTGGGCGTCCGCTATGACATCGAGTTCCCGCCCCAGCTGGCCAAGCTGAGCGGGCTACCGCTTGCGGCCTACAACCAACTGGGCCTGCAAAAAGGCATCGACACGGACAAGAACAACTTTCAACCCCGCATCGGCATAGCGTGGGACCCCCGAGGCGATGGCAAGAGTGTGGTTCGCGCCTCCTATGGCATCTTCTACGATCACCCGCTGCTGGGTTTGTATTTCCTGGGCGACGCCTCGGATGGTTCGAAGAGTGGACAACTGCTGTTTGCCGGCGGCAGTCCGTGCAATCCAGGAGTTGCGCCCGGCGCGGCCAGCCTGAACGCAACCAACATCTTCCAGGGCATCCTCAATACCAGTTCATGTCTGCCCACCATTCCTGGCTACCAGCCTAACCAGCAGCGCTTCGATGCCTCGAACGCCGACCTGTTCATCAATCAGAACTATCTGAACCCAGCAACATTTTTTCCCGTGGCTTTCCAGCCCTTCGGCTATCCCCAGGGCAAGGGCTTTGTTTATGCCTATGCGCAGCAGGCCAACCTGACCTTCGAGCAGGACCTGGGACATGGCCTGTCCTTCAGCCTGGGCTACAACTTTAACGGCGGACGTCACCTGAATCGTCCCATCAATGCCAACACTACGCGTGGCGACCTTCTGGTGAAAAACTGGCAGGCGGCGCTCGCCGCCGGAGCGACACAGCCCACAGACAATCCGCTATTCGTAAACAGCTGCGGCGTGGGGCCCGGAGGGCCGTATGTGCCCACTGCGCTGATGAATTTCTTCCGCCCTTCAGGCCTGAATCCGGCGATCGCGATTGCTCTGCTTTCGGACCCCACCACCGCCGGTTGCGTGCAGGTGGTTGCGCCCCTGGTGTTGCAAGCCGGCGGCCTCAGCACGGCCTGCGATCCCACCACCCTGACCGGTTGCGTCCCCTTCAGCGACATGGACGCCAATTACTCCAACGGCAGCTCGGTCTATCACGGGCTCACCGCCAATCTGAAGAAGCGTTTCGGCAATCACTACGAATTCCTGGCGTCGTACACCTGGTCGCACGCCATTGACGACTCCACTGACTTGCAGTCTCCGCTGGCGCCGCAGGACAGCTATTTCCCGAGCACCGAGCGTTCAACGTCATTGTTTGACCAGCGCCATCGCATGGTGGTGAGCGGCGTGTACCAGAGCGGCAAGCTTGCCGGCTCGGGCTTCGCCAGTCGGCTCTTCAGCGACTGGACCCTGGCGCCGGTGGTCGAATTCGCTTCCGGCAGGCCGTTCAATATCCTCACCGGCAACCCGGACAACTTTCAATTTTCGCCCAGCACCAGCCGCCCCAACGTAGTGGCCTCGGGCACGCCGGCAACTCCTTGCGGTCCGACCGTGGCTTCGAAGTTCTCGCCCACGGGATTTTTTCAGGAACCCTGCTATGCCCAGTTTGCGGCGGGAGGAACGCCGACGCTGGTGGCGTTGGACGGAAACTTTAGCCGCAATGGCGGCCTGCGACCGTGGACCGTATTCAACGATCTGCGCGTTTCCCGGCGGATCAACTTCGGCGAACGCATGAGCCTGGATGCCATCGTTGACATCTTCAACATCGCCAACCGATACAACGTCGCCGACGTGAACCCGTTGTTCACCAGCGCAGGCCGGCCCACCGCGGCTTCCGATCCGCGCCAGTTTCAATTCGCGTTGAAGGTGAACTGGTAAAGCCGACGTCGGGCTTCAGCCCTCGGACTTGAACCGTTGGAACGTCGTCTGCGTGCAAGAGGCCCGAGGGCCCGAGGGCTGATGTCCGAAGTCCGAGGTCCGAGGTCTGAAGTCTGAAGTCCGACGTCTGCTATTCTTGGCGCTTGCCGGAGATTCCTTCCCATGTCTGAAACCCATGCACCCACGGCGCGGACTCGTGTGGTCCGCGAGGCCCATCGTGGGGTTTACGAGCGTACGGCGGCTTACGAAATTCTCGACGAGGGCTTCATCTGCCACGTCGGCTTTGTGGTGGAGGGGCAGCCGTTCGTGATCCCGACCGCATACGGACGATCGGGTGACAACCTCTACATCCACGGCTCGGCGGCCAGCCGGATGCTGCGCAATCTCGACAAGGGCGTCGCGGTATGCATCACGGTCACTCTGCTCGACGGGCTGGTGCTGGCCCGATCGATCTTCAATCACTCGATGAACTATCGTTCGGTGTTGGTGCTGGGCACGGCGGTGGCGGTGCTGGACGCGAAAGAAAAACTGGAGGCGTTGCGACTGCTATCGCAGCACATTTTGCCCGGGCGCTGGGCGGAATCACGTCAGCCCAACGAGAAGGAACTCAAGCAGACGCTGGTGATGCGGCTGCCCATCGAGGAATTCTCCGCCAAGGTACGGCAAGGCCCCCCGATTGATGACGAGGAAGATTACTCGTTTCCGACCTGGGCCGGGGTGATTCCGTTGGCGATGGTTCCGGGTGCCCCGATCAACGATCCCCGCCTGGACCCGAAGACGCCGGTGCCGGCGTATGCGCAGGCGTATTCGCGGAAAAAATTAGGATGATACGTCGTTGGTCGTTGGCCAAAAAACACATCGGGCACGAATTTTGACGTTCGTGTGGGTCGGGCACTCCTGTCCGACGCCTTTGACCTTAGATTTGAGGATTCGCACCGGAAGTTCGTCGGCCAAGGTTTAAAGATCGCACCACAGGCAGATCCAGATCAAAGTCAAAGGCGTCGGACAGGAGTGTCCGACCCACACCATCTATGTTTTTGCCGTTGGCCGACGACCAACAATCAAGGACCAACGACGCCTTTCACTTTCCGTTCAGCCAATCGGCATACGCCTGGAACGAATACGGGCGCCCCAGAAAGTCGCGCACGAGATCTGCTGCCGGCTTGGTGCCGCTGGCCGCCAGAACTGAGTTGCGGTATTTGGCCGCGACTTCGGGATTGAGCAATCCGTCTTTTTTGAACTCGGTGAACATGTCTTTCGCGATGACCAGCGACCACATGTAGGTGTAGTAAACCGCCGAATAGTTGTTGAGGTGTCCAAAAGCGGTATGCATGTGCGTGCCTTCCACATACTTGAAAGGGGTGTAGCGCTCCTGCAACTGGGCCACCAGTTTGTCGGTGTCGAGTCCTTGCGGGTCGCGATTATAAAAATCGAGGCTGATAGCGGCGTAGAACATCTGGGTGCGCACATTGAGGACGCGGCCGAATTCATCTGCAGCCCGGGCTTTCTCCGCCAGTTCCGCGGGAATCGGCTCATTGGTTTTGTAGTGGCGCGCAAAGAGCTTCAAAATGGCGGGGTCTTTGGGCCACTCTTCGAACATTTGTGAGGGGGCCTCGATGAAATCATTCTCCAGGTCGCCCTCCGCCCACTTGCTGTTTCCCTTCATGATTCCGTGGATGAGATGTCCAAACTCGTGGAAGAAGGTGATGACGTCATCGCGTTCCATGAGTCCGGGCTCGCCGGCGGTCCTGGGAAAATTGCAGACCAGAACATATTCCGGCAGCCGAAAACCATTCTTCCCGGTGGCCAGGCTGAAGGTTGCGTAGTGTTTGTACTTGTTTTCCCGGGGAAACATGTCGAAGTAAATCCGGCCGATCAGTTTGCTCTGGTCGTAAACGTCATACACCGTGACTTCGGGATGCCAGACTTGCGCCGAGGTCACGGGTTTGTACGTGATCCCGTACATGCGGCTGCTGATGTCGAGAATTCCCTGCAAGACCCGCGAATACTCGAAATAGGGCCGGATGACCTGGGAGTCGTATCCAAATTTTTCAATTTTCGCTGCGCGCGTCAGGTGAGCCACATCCCACGCGTTGACGCTTTCCGCCTTCGGATCCTCGTGCTTCTTGTAAGCCAGCAATTCGTCGTAATCGACCTTTGAACCAGCCTGCGCCGCCGAGGATATTTTTTCAATGAAGTCGGAGGCATTCTGTTCTGTCCCGACCATCTTGTCCTCCGTGATGTAGGCGGCCCAGTCGGGGTATCCCAGGACGTTGGCGAGTTCGTGGCGCTTCTGCAAAAGCTGCCCCAACACATCTATGTTCTTGGGATATGCGCGCTGCCGGTAGAGCACAAAGAACTCTTTGCGCGCCGGCTCGCTCTTGGCGTAATCCATGAACGGAAAATAATCCGTGTTATCGGTGGTCAGTGTGATCTTGCCGGACGCGTCGGCGGGATGAGAACGCTTGAAGTCGTCAGGAAGTCCGTCCAGGTCGGAGGCGTTGACCTGGAACTTGCGAACATCTGCGGCGATGTTCTGATCAAACTGCTGGCCTATTTTTACTAATTCGTCCTGCAACCCCCGTATTTTCTCCCGGGTGGAATCATCGCGGTCAACGCCGGCGCGATGGTAGTCGCGCAGTGTGGTCCGCAAGTAATAGGTGCCGGCAGGATCGAGCCGGGCGCTATCCAGCGACGCCAGCACCTTGTACATGTCCTTATCGAGCGAGATGTCGGTAAGCACGCGGCTGACTTCCTGTTCACAAGTCTGGGCCGCATCGCGGAAGGGCTTGGAGGGATGCACCTGCTCGGCCAGGCCGGCGCGATTTTCGGCGTCCAGGATGACAACCAGCGCGGTGTCGAAGGCCTGGAGCGTCGTCATTGCGTCTCGCGGCGACTGGCTGGCCTTGATGGCGGCGATGCGCTTCTTGCCGTCATGCACATCGCTGCGGCAGGAAGCCAGAAAGGATTCTGCAGTGCCGGCGAGATAACTGGAGGCACCCGGCGCCGGCATCGGCTCCTGAGCAGTGGAAAAGAGACTTGCAACCACCAAGACAGTAGTGAACAACAACCCGATAAATTTGCGGCTCATGATTCTCCTATCAGATTCTGAGAACAGCGACCGTCGAAGTAGCCAGGGGTTAGACGTGCGAAAACCGGTCAGGTTATAGAGTCGGCATGAGCTTCGTCAAGGCAAGACGGCAGAAGTAGTAGAGGGTGTGTGGGTCGGACACTCTTGTCCGACGCCTTTGACGTGGACTCTAGAATTGGATGCTTGGAATCAAACCCGCGACCAAACCCAAAACCAAAATCAACTTC
>Ga0326726_10000125_pt1 | contig 72069 bp, 69 predicted proteins | sample MHFenrmetagenome_2_FD_207603 | JGI IMG/M metagenome (GOLD analysis project Ga0326726, IMG submission 207603) | Lab enriched peat soil microbial communities from Michigan Hollow, Ithaca, NY, United States - MHF15MN | ecosystem: Environmental > Terrestrial > Soil > Wetlands > Peat | place: USA... | reverse complement strand
GCCTTGATGGACTCTTGCACGGCAGGCTCATGCGCCAGACCAAAGCGTTCCGTTGACAGAAGTGTTCCGGAACCCAGGTCATCTGCGAATATAACCCCGACTTTGTGTGCGAGGTCCGCGATTTCTGTAAGAGCAGGCTCTTCGGTAAAGCCAATCATTTTAAAATTCGAGTGATGGGCGTGCAATATCAACGCGGTTTGCGCGGTGAGAGCCTCTTCATAATCAGAAAGATGAACCCGGTTGGTGGTGCCAACCTCGACCAGCTTAGCCCCCGATTGCTTCATCACATCGGGTATGCGGAACCCGCCGCCGATTTCGACCAGCTGTGATCGGGAAATGATCACGCGTTTCTTATTGGCAAATGCAGACAGGACCAAGAGCACGCCGGCTGCATTGTTATTGACCACCAGTGCGGCTTCCGCACCGGTTAACCGCTGCAACAGGGTTTCGGCATGGATCAGACGGCTGCCGCGTTTCCCCGTTTCGAGGTTGAATTCAAGATTCGAATACCCGTGAGCCACAGCCAGCATGGATTGGGCAGCAGCGGTTGAAAGGGGAGCACGACCCAGGTTGGTGTGCAAGATAACACCGCTGGCATTAATAACAGGAAGCAGTGTGGGGGCTGTCCACAATTGCAGCAGGGAGGCAGCCTGACCAAGAAGGGCTTCACGATCTGGTAGTTTAGCATCGCCTGCCTTCAAGTTGCTGGTTCGCACTTTGTCAAGGGATGTGCGGATCGATTGCAACGTTAATGGGCGACCATAACTCGCGATGAGTTCAGCCGCAAATGGGGTTTGGAGGAGTTTTTCTACTGATGGGAGACCGTGCAGATTCATTCTTTCGACTGGTCGCTCTCCACTGAAGACTGTCCACCCGTTCTCGAAGGGATATTCGTGGGAGGCTGCCAGCGAGCGTTCTCCCGCATGCGGACGAAATATTCAATGGCGATCAGTCCAGCAGCCAAACCGAGGCCGGTCCAAATCGTAACCAGGCGTTCCTGCTGGAGCCAGGTCAACACTGCCCAGTACACACCAAACCAAATGGCCTGACGCATAATCACTGTGGCACCGACGGGAGGATTGGAAGGAAAACGCAAATTCAGGAACCAGGTAACAGGCAAGGCCAGGCTGGTGAGACCAAGAGTGCTTCCAAAGAATAAAAGCCAACGTGCCCAGACCGTAGGGGTGAGCATGAAAACGGCGATGGCAGAACCGCCCCACCCGATGAAAAATAGAATGATGCTTGATGCAAGATATGGGCGAAAGGAGAAATTTGGCCGATTTTCCATTGATTGAATTATACCCCAGGCAGTCTCATTACCTCGTTAAAGGCTCGGGTGAAATTCTCAGGAAGTGGAATTGACTTATAAATCTGATTGGACTTAAGCTAAAAAAACCTTGCTAGTCCCCATTGCCAACCAAATCCAAAAACACTGATCATTGAATTCGTCCCAGCACAGAGTCAAAAGGCAGGGAGTTTTTATTTCATCTAATCTTATTTAATTTTCCGTTTCATCTCGTCAATTTGTTCCTGGGTCAGGTCGGGAATTTCCTCCAGACGAGTGATGCCAAGAGCCTTGCGTTGGGCAGCGCGCCAGCGGGACAACCGATCCGAGACTTCGACCTCGTAACCCACGCTGGAAGGTTTGTAGAAATAGGTTCCCAACAACTCCTTCGGCAGGTATTGCTGGGGAGTGAAATGATCTTCGGACATATGGGGATAAACATAACCTTTCCCATGTCCAAGAGCGATGGCATCCCGGGTGGTGTCTTTCAAATGATTTGGCACGTCACCCACACCTTCCTGCTCGATACGCTCAAAAGCCTTGAAATAAGATGTGGCTGTATTGGATTTGGGAGCGGTAGCCAGGTAAAGGGTTGCTTCGACAATCGGATAAACACCCTCAGGGAGGCCGATAAAGGTGAATGCCTGCATGGCAGAGGCAGCCACCACGACACCCATCGGGTCAGCCAGGCCAATATCCTCCCCTGCCAGGATGATGAGACGACGCAAGATGAAACGGGGATCTTCTCCTGCATAAAGCATTTTCGCCAACCAGTAAAGAGCCGCATCCGGATCTGAACCGCGGACGGATTTAATGAAGGCAGAAATCGTGTCGTAGTGCGCATCTCCATCCTTGTCATAGAGCACCGCTCGGCGCTGGATGGATTCCTGGGCAACATCCAGGGTGATTTGGATGTCTCCCTTGTCGCCTGGTGGGGTGGATTCCACCGCCAATTCGAGGGCGTTTAACGCATTGCGCGCGTCACCGCCGGAAACATCAATCAGATGATCGCGTGCATCCAGGTCCAATACGACGCGGCGGCTACCATAACCCCGCTCCGGATCTGCGAGAGCCCTGTCCAGGATTTTTCCGGTCTGTTCGCCGGTCAATGGAAGGAGTTGGAAGACCCGACTGCGGGAGACCAGAGCTCCAATTACTTCAAAATAGGGATTTTCAGTAGTGGCGCCGATGAGGAGGATTGTGCCATTCTCAACATGCGGAAGAAGGGCATCCTGCTGGGCTTTATTCCAGCGATGGACTTCATCAATAAAAAGAGTGGTCTTTTTCTGGTAAAGGCGTCTTCGTTCCTGTGCGGCGTCTATGACTTCCTTGAGTTCAGCTTTGCCCGCCATGACCGCGGAAAGCGTTTCAAAATGGGATTGGGTGCGATTGGCAATTACCTGGGCCAGTGTAGTCTTGCCCGTGCCAGGAGGTCCCCACAGGATGATGGACGAGAATAACCGGTCAGCTTCAATGGCACGCCGCAAGAGTTTACCCGAGCCGATGATATGTTCCTGACCGACATATTCATCAAGCGTGCGCGGTCGCATGCGGGCAGCCAGCGGGGCTTCCTTATTCAAGCGTTGCTGCATGGCATGATCAAACAGATCTGGCACGGGATTAATTATAAACCTTCTCCCAAAAACAGTTTACTTGACAAAGTAGATAATATTTGTTATATATAAGTCCGGTTAACTAGTTTGGAGAGCCATGACAATGCCCAGCGACCAATTCTCTGAAGTCCTGCACGGATGGGTAAAGGTTTTCATGCGCCGTAATGGGCAGGACTATAAGCATTTCATGGACGAAACTGGTCTATCGTTCTCGCAAGTGAATACATTAATGCGCTTGCATTTTGCGGGACAGGCGGACATTTCAGACATAAGCCAGCAAATGGGAATCACCAATGCGGCTGCCAGCCAGCTTGTTGAACGGATGGTGCGACTGGGATTGCTCGAGCGCATGGCAGATCCAATCGACCGGCGGATAAAACGCCTGGCTCTGACCCCGGAAGGACATGCGCTGGCAGAAAGACTGGTCGTCATCCGCCGGAAGTGGATGGAGCAATTCACCAGCTCGTTAACATCCCGGCAACGGGAAACAATTTCTGATGCGCTGCAGGTGTTAACAGAGGCGGCGCGTAATATGGAAACCAAACCTTAATTAAATATGATTGGAAAGGATCATAACGTTGAACCATCGTCACCCTACAAAAGATAATCCGACGCCGCAAAAGAATAGCATCGGACGTGCAGCTCAATATCTCTGGCATTACAAAGGTCAAGCAGCTCTACCATACATATTCCTGACCATCGCTACATTAGCCCAGCTTGAAGTCCCAAGATTGATTGCCAACGTGATCAATGCCGTAACGAACGGGGTTATTGCAAAGACCGTCCTGGATGCACTTGGGAAAATTCCAGCTGCTTTCATCTCACAAGCCCTGCCGACCATTCTGAATTTCCTTAAATATCCAACCACTTGGACCCAGGAGCAACTGGTCACGAAATTAACGTCCACGAAGACGAATGCCCCTCACGACCTGATTGTCGGCGGGATTGTGCTGGTGGTATTTGGGATTATTTTCGGCGTTTTTGCCTTCCTCCAGGCTTATTGGGCTGAGAAAAATTCCCAGGCGGTCGCATATGACTTGCGAAACGATTTATTTGCAAAAATCCAGCGACTGTCGTTCTCGTACCACGACCGTAACCAGACCGGACAATTGATGATTCGGGCTACCGATGATGTTGAAAAAGTCCGCCTGTTCATTGGACAGGGATTGATTCAGCTGGTGGGTGCTTTCATCCTGCTCTCGGGTACGCTGATCATCATCTTTTCAACCAATGCAAAACTAGCCATTGTCACAGTCTGGATCCTGCCAGTGGCTTTGATCCTGTTTTTCGTTTTTGGAAGCCTGGCCAGGCCGCTTTTCACCCGGATCCAGCAAAAGCTGTCGGTCCTGAACACCACCTTGCAGGAGAACATGGCCGGGATCAAGGTCATCAAGTCGTTCACCCGCGAAAAAAGTGAACAGGATAAATTCGGTCAGCAGGCAGACCAATTGATGCGCCAACAGATCGTGGTCTCCAGGGTATTTGCTTTCCTGATCCCTGTGATCTTCCTGGTGGCCAACCTTGGACAGGCTACCACCTTGTACGCCGGCGGGATCCAGATTGTCCATGGAACCCTGACCATCGGCGACTGGCAGGAATTCAGCCTGTACTTAATTTTTATGTTCCTCCCAATAGCCCAATTTGGCTTCATTATCACCCAGTTCAGCCAGGCTTCCGCTTCCGCAACGCGCATATTTGAAATCCTGGATGCCAAGAGCGACGTTACCGATAAACCAGAAGCGGTTGCGCTTCCGAAAGTGGAGGGTCATATCAAATTCGAGAATGTCGGTTTCCGTTATTTTGGAGCCGGCGAGCCGGTCTTGAAAAATGTAAGCTTTAATACCCTTCCTGGACAGGTGGTTGCCCTGCTGGGAGCCACTGGATCGGGCAAGACGACGATCATCAACCTGCTTCCCCGGTTTTATGACCCAACCGAAGGCTGTATCACGATCGACGGTCATGACCTGCGGGATTTGTCTCTCCAATCCCTGCGAGCCCAGATCGGCATCGTATTGCAGGAAACCACTCTTTTCCTTGGGACGATCCGGGACAATATTGCTTTCGGAAAACCGGATGCAACGCAAGAGGATATCATTGCAGTGGCAAAAGCCGCGGCGGCCCACGACTTTATCATGGAATTTCCAGATGGGTACGATACGCGGGTGGGGGAGCGAGGGACGACCTTAAGTGGGGGGCAGAAACAACGTATTGCCATTGCGCGCGCCCTGCTGCTCAGTCCACACATCCTCATCTTGGACGACTCGACAAGCTCGGTAGATTTGTCCACCGAGGCACAAATCCAGGATGCGCTGGATAAGTTAATGAAAGGTCGAACGTCGTTTGTCATTGCCCAGCGTATCAGCACAGTCATGAATGCGGATCTGATCCTGGTGATGGACAAGGGCGAAGTGGTGGCAAGGGGCAAGCACAACGCGTTGATGGAAGAGAGTGAAATTTACGCGGAAATTTACAATTCCCAACTCGTCGGCGATGTCACATCTGATATAGAAATGGCTTAGCCAATATTTACTCTACTTTGAAATTGCAGGAGATAAAAAATGTTTGGTGGTCCAATGGGCAGGGATTTCCTGGCTTCTGAAGTACGCAAGCCGCAAAACACAGGCGTTACCCTGGCACGGCTGGCACGACGTTTCAGCCGGTGGTGGCCGATGGTTTTGTTAGCGGCAACCTGTATTGTCATCTCCACCTGGGCGCAGGTAACCACACCTGAGCTGACTGGTCAACTGGTGGATTGTTACCTGGCACCGACCGCCGGAAGCAGCCTGGGCAATTTTCCCGGAATTTCCAACCTGGTTACTTCTTCGCAGTCCAGCTGTTGGCTTGCACAAGGAAACAAGCCAGCCGGGGTGACCCAAACTTTAATCAGCAACGCTTTTTCGATCGGGGGTTTCTCGGGTCCGAAAGCAGATGGCAGCAACATGGATACGAACGGGCGTGTAGCAGGTTTACTGAGGATGGTACTGATCCTGGTTGTACTATTCCTTATCAGCAGTGCTCTGACCGGACTTACCTTTTTCAATATGGCCTGGGCGGGCCAACACGTCCTGCGTTCACTCCGGGAGGAAGTATTTAAACATCTGCACCGACTGCCGATGAGCTATTACGCCGAACACGAAGCCGGTGATCTAATGAGCCGGATCACAAACGACGCAGTTGCCATCGAACAGGCGATCAACTTTGCACTGGTCAATGTGGCAGGCGGCGTATTGTTACTGGTCTGGATCGTCTACAACATGCTGACCACAAATGTGCCTTTTGCGCTGCTGAGCATTACCGTAGCACCTGTCATGCTTGTGGCAACCTTGTTTTTCTCAACCCAGGCACGCAAAATGTTCCGTAAAACGCGCAAGTCGATGGGGAATGTCAACTCGGAACTACAGGAAAATATCTCTGCTGTCAGGGAAGTCCAGGCATTTAACCGCGCCGAGGAAAATATCGAACAATTCCGCGTAACAAGCGGGGATTACCGCGATGCGAATGTGGGGGCGGTCGCATTTTCCGCTGCGCTCGCACCGACACTACAAGCACTCGGATATCTGGCTCTGGCTATCGTTACTTGCGCCGGAGGAATTGCCCTGCTGGGGAGCGGGACACTGTTTGGGACTGCAGTTTCGCTTGGTCTGATTATCACCTTCCTTGGATATGTGCAGCGGTTCAACCAGCCCATCCAGCAAATCGCAGTGTTATGGACCAACATACAAAGTGCCATTGCAGGCGCTGAGCGCATCTTCGGACTGCTGGATGAGACTCCTGCAATACAGGATGCCCCAGATGCACAAGCTCTGGCTCCCATTCGAGGCCAGATAGAGTTTGTAGATGTAACCGCAGAATACGAAAAAGGCCAGCCTGTCCTCAAAAATATTAGTTTTAAAGCGCTGCCCGGTCAAACAATCGCCATCGTTGGCCCGACAGGGGCCGGGAAGACCACGATTGTCAACCTCCTTTCCCGGTTCTACGATGTCACCGGAGGTAATGTGCTTATCGATGGAATTGACATCCGGTCCGTAACCGCTGAATCCCTGCGCCGGCAGGAGGGCATCGTACTCCAGGATACTTTCCTTTTTAGCGCCACCGTGATGGAAAACATCCGTTTTGGCCGACCGACTGCCCAGGACCAGGATGTATTCGCAGCAGCAAAATTAGCCCACGCTGACACTTTCATTGAGCGTCTGCCGCAGAAGTACGAGACCATCCTGGGGGAACGCGGCTCAGGCCTCAGCCAGGGACAGCGCCAACTGCTGGCCATCGCCCGTGCAGCCCTGGCGGACCCACGCATCCTCATCCTCGACGAAGCGACCTCCAGTGTGGACACACGCACCGAGCGTTTGATCCAGGAAGCCCTGACCACGCTCCTGAAGGGTCGCACAAGTTTTGTCATCGCCCACCGATTGAGCACGATCCGAAATGCAGACATGGTCCTGGTGATAAATGATGGCGAGATTATCGAACGAGGCAAACATAAAGAGCTTTTAGAGAAAAAAGGTTTTTATTACAACCTGTACATGAGCCAGGTCCGCCGCGATCCACAGTTTATCGAAGGCATGGAACAAAATCATAATGGGCACAAACCTGAACCGAAATTGAACCCCATAACCTCGCTATGAAAAAGAGACAGGACCGGAGAATATTCTCCGATCCTGTTTATAAAATAATTCTATCTAATCCGAAAAAACTGTGAAAATATTAGAAAAGCGAAGATAGACTTCCTTTCAATAAGGAAAATACCGCTTTTCCCTAATCACTGCGAGCGGATATAAGGAAGTGAAGAGCGTTCCACTTTTTCCAGGGGAAGGATATCCACCAATTCGTAGTCGCGGCTGCCAAGCCCCAACATTTCTCCATATTCGGTGACCTTGTAGGGGTCCTTGAGAGGTCCGTGAATTTTCTGGAAGGGGTGGCCAGTGCGGGTATGAATTTCCATCACGCCCGGCAGGTTCTCCTCGATTACCTGCAATCCAGCCGTGGCATCCAGCACGGCGCGTTCGACCGCGACGATATCATCTGACCCGAATATTCCCACATCTGGCAGGATGGGCATGGAAGTGAACCCGAAGCAGTCGCAAACCGGGGTCATGTGTGTGGCCAGGGAGAGGTGAGTAACCTTTGTCGAATCGAAGGTGGATAGCGTTATGCCGGTCGAAATGGCGCAGGCTTCCTGGAATGTGTTGAAATTGGCCGAGTCAATTTTCAGACTGCCAGTGGGTGCAACCTGCAGGCAGCGACCGCATTGGTTGCATTGTTCCATATGCAGGTGCATCTGCCCGGGTTGTTTTTTGTCTTCGACAATAGCTTCAAAGGGGCAGGAGGTGGCAATTTTTTGGATCGTTGCCGCATCCGTGCATTTTTCGGGGAACCAATACTGATCGAAATGTGTGGCACGGTGCATGTCTCCGCGGGTTTCACCCGCCATGCAACCGAGAGCCAGGTTTTTGAAAGCTGCTCCCAACCCACAGGAAGGGTGCCCTTTAACATGAGAAAAGTTTATGAGGAAAGTAGCATCATGAATCAAGCCAGCCAATTTCCATTTTTTTATGCTTTTATAAGGTTTTTCGTACTCGTAATAGTATTTTTCGTCCGGTCCCGCGGCGGGATAAATGGGGCAGCCAATGGTCTCTTGCGTGTAGCCGCGTGTCTCGGCTCCAGCTATGTCCCAGTTCACATCAGCAATGAAAGGCTTTCCGCCGCCATCCTTGACTGCCTGGACTACCCGGCGCACGAAAACCGGGTGAATGGTTGAATAACCGATGTTGGTACCGGTGTGCATTTTTATGACCACCATCTCATCCTTGACGCGATCCCGGACCTGGAGTTTTTCAAGGATCAAGTCAAGTTTTGCTGGCAAGGTTTCCCTGGCCTCCAGGCGGGTTTGGTGGGCAGAACCGAAATATACTTTACTGGGCATGATGAGTTCCTTTCGGGATTGATTTATCATTAAAAAATGAAATGATATCGTTGAGCATATATATCCTCACCCGGCTATTCCGAGGAATCGTTTTCAATATCGGCCAGCAGTTCAGGGATTTGGTGCAGAGCTGTAACCACCGCTTTCGGTTGAATCGACAGTTCCCCTTCTTCTGGAAGCTGGACCCTGCGGGTGATCCAGATGCTGTAAATGCCCGCTTGATTGGCACCCTGCACGTCTGCGTTCAACAAATCGCCCACCATCGCAGCAGCATCTGGAGGGACTCGGAAATGTGCCAGCGCGACTTGGAAGATGCGCGGGTCTGGTTTGCGGAAGCCCAATGCCGCGGAAGTAATGATGATCTCGAAAAATGGACGCAGCCCACAGCGTTCTACAATTCCCTGTACGTTTTTATCATCCGAGGTGTTCGAGATCAAACCCAATTGGAATCCACGGTCTTTTAACGTTTCCAGCGTTGAAATTGCATCTTCTTCGAGATACCAATTTTGCTGTGTCACGGCATACATGGCTGCCAATGCAGCGCGTAATACGGGTTCGGGGGTATTCCGGAATCCTTTTTGAGACAATGTCTCACGCAGGAGGTGGTAAGTTGTTTTCTCCAGAACCTCCTGGGTATAATTCATATAATATGCACCAAGAAATCCGCCAAACTCTTTTTGAAAATCAGCAGGGTCAATCCGAATTCCGGACGAGGAGAGAGTCTCAGCCAGGGCGCGATCAGCACGCTCGTAAAACGGCGGCCAGGGGTCCTTTGAATAAACGAGGGTGGATCCCAGGTCGAAGAAGACAACTTTAATCATGGGCATACCCGCACAATTATAGTCTGTAAAGAATTGATAAAACGGTGCATTCGTGCATTCATAATAAATGATTCAGCGAAAAACCCCTGGTAAGAACCCGGCGCTTTGGTAATTCCTTTAAATGATTAAAGATTTACTAGGTGTCGATTGTAAAACTAGCAACTACGTCTGTCAGTGTACGATTTTTTTACCCGCCCTTCAAATAAATTCCGGTCGGATCCAACTCCTGGCGCAAAATCCTCAGCTCCTTATCCGTGACGGGTTCAGTGAAGCGCAGCTGAGCAGCAACCTTCAAATGCCAGCCGGTGTTGTTGATGGCATCCTCGGATGTCTTGCCAGGGTGCAGGGCAGTCAGGATCAGTTCCCCGGTTTCGTCGGGTTCCATGAGACCAATATCAGTCACCACTCCAATGGGGCCTTTGCCGCGCAATCCAGCTTTCTCACGCCCTCCTTTACCGTCCAGGTAGCCTGCAGATGTGATGAAGTCCACCTTCTCGGGAAAGCGTCGTTTCTGATGAGGGGTCATAATGTAGCAACGGTTGGCCCATGCAGCAATTTCCTGTGCACCGCCTGACCCAGGCAATCGTACCTTGGGGTGGGCATAATCACTCCCGATAAACGTGGCGTTGATATTTCCATACTTATCAATTTGCGCTCCACCCAGAAAACCGACGTCCACGTTACCGCGCTGCAAGTAGTTAGAGAAAATATCGTACATGCTGACGACCGACAACGCCCCACTTACCAGGCTGGGGTCACCGATGGATAGCGGCAGACGGGCCGGTTCGGCACCGATCACACCTGCTTCGTAAATCATGACCAGGTTCGGGGCGTGAGTTCGCTTAGCCAGGTTGCAGGCCAGGTTGGGTTGTCCAACTCCCACGAAGACCACGTCACCATCTTTTAACATCCGGGCGGCGTTTACAATCATGAGTTCAGCAGAAGTCAGCTCGGTCATAAAATCTCCTTTATAAATTCCTGTATCGCCTGGGCTACCTCAGCTGGCCGTTCTAGGGGGACAAGGTGGGTGGATTGAGGTATGGATTCAATTTTCGTCCCAGGATTTTTCCGGAGCACCCGGCGAGCGGTGGAGGTCCAAAAAGTATCTGTTTCTGCTCCACGAATTATCATGAGCGGGATATTCAAGCCCGGCAAGCCTTGCCAGATATCCAAGTCGTGCCAAACGCTGGTGGCATAGATATGCATTTCCCATTCGACACTGTAACACAATTTGTACCCCTGCTCTACCTTACAGGCAATCCCCTCAATATAAGCGCGCAGGGATGGGTCATCCATATACTTGAAGACTGGTTTGCGACGGTAACCTTTGAAAAGCCTGTCAAGATCGTCAAACTGGCGGAGACGTTTCCGAGCCGCCCGCACGAGGGGATGCATTTGGTAGCCCAATCCCAAAGAATTAATCAATTGCCAGGATCGAATAATATAGGTCGGGAAGAGGACCGGGTCAATTAAAACCAACGCCCGAAAACGACCTGGATAGCGTAGTGCAGCCCTTAACGTGACGATCCCTCCGACCGAGTGCCCTATTCCAATCGCAGGTCCGGTTGGATGTTCATCGAGGAAACGCATGAAATCATCAGTCAGTGGATACCAGTCTGCAATTTCCTCCGGGCTGGAATTTAGCCACAGGGGACGCTGGCGCATTAAAAAAACCCGGTAATTTTCTGATAGCCTGGAAATCAAAGGGCGGTAGCATTCCGGAGGGTAGCCGTTGGCGTGGAGAAAGTGGAGAGGCAAACCAGCCTCGCCGCGGGTAAAGTAGGGAATGCTCATTAATCCCTGTCCCCTAATAGTTCCCGTAATTGACGTTCTCGCTAAAGCGTGCCTTCACCTTTAACCGTTCATGAGTTTCAGAACCCAGTTTCTGCCAGAATTCCTGACGGTCTTTCACGCCATAGACCCATTCGTCCAAATAGGCTTTCACCAATTCTCCATTCTCACTAATCTTGTCCCACTTTAGATAGAATTCATTATCGCGATCGTAATAACCTTGGGCATAGGATGGATGCGCCGCAGCGGGGACATGACACACTGCGCTGACGATGAAGCCAGGGATCAGTGTCCGGTTCGGATCGGAGCGGATGACTGCTTCGTCCACGATTTCTTCAGCGGTCAGGATGACACGTTGCGAGGCAAAGGCAACTTCCTTCTGCTCGCCGAGGATGCCCCAGAGATGGGTATTCCCATCCTTGTCAGCACGCTGGACGTGAACGATGGCGACATCCGGGTTCAATGCCGGGACGGCGATCAGTTCGCGTCCCGAGTAAGGGTCAGTGACGCGCTTTACCAACGGATTGGCGCGCTCCAAATCGACAGCTCCAGTCTGGTTCATGGGCATGAATGGGAGACCTGCTGCACCGGCCTGCAGACGCGAGATCATGCCAAAGTGCGAATATTCCTCCCATTCCAACCGACCGGATTCGATTTCAGACCGGACAATGCGCAGCGATCCGACCCCCGGGTTTCCCATATAAGAAAAGATAACCTTCCTGGCACAGCCAGCTGCCACCATTTGGTCGTAGATCAAGTCAGGCGTGGCGCGTGCCAATGTTAAATTTCGCCTTCGCTGGCGGATGATCTCATGTCCGGCTGCAAAGGGGATCAGATGCGTGAACCCGGCCGCGTAGACGACATCTCCATCCTGTACAAATCGGGATACAGCTTCAGAAAGAGCAATGAGTTTGGTCATTTTTCGTGATCTTCCTCTGGTTGTTTTTCTTCCTTACGTTGGCGGGAGCGCTGGCTCAGCTTGCGAATTGCAGAGAACCGGGTGGGTGCAGGGTGGGGAGCCATTCTGTGGAACATAAATCCTAGAAATAAGGTGGCTGCCGCGAATAGAAGATATAAAATATTGAATTCCCCGGCAAATGCCGACCCAAAAAAAAGGATAATCAGTCCGCAGCCTACCAGAATAAAAAAAGTACCAAGGCGGGGATACAATTGAGCATTCATACTGGCATATTATAGATGATTCCCCCCTGAATTGGCATAGAATAGGAAGGCTTGCACGAGAAAAGAGGAAGGATGTCTCTATCCTTTACCGGGTTCGGTTATTACACTTCATAGTTGGAACCAATTCATGGAAAGGAGTCGTTTATGCGGCTGTATGTTGATAATTCCAAATGTTCCGGATGTAATGCCTGCCGGGTGGCTTGCTCGCTGAACCTGTTTGGCGAGAACAACCCTAAAAAGTCGGCATTGGTCATAGAACCACATTTCCCTTCACCGGGTGTCTATAGCGTCAGAGTCTGTACCCAGTGCGGCGACTGCGCAAAGGTTTGTCCCACCGAGGCTATTAAAAAGAACGAAAAAGGTGCCTACTACGTGGACTATGCTGAATGCAACCTTTGTGAAGCCTGCGTCCCGGAGTGCCCGGAGGATGTAATGTTCGTCCGCTCGAAACTGGCAGACACTGCCTGGAAATGTGACCTATGCGGCGATTGCGTAGACGTCTGCGGTACCAGCGCGCTCTGGATCGCTGAAATAGAAACAGTGGCGGCTTAAGGAGGCAGATATGAATGGCTATGGTGGAAAAATTTTACGTGTTAACCTGACAAACGGCACATTCATAAAAGAGTCGACCCCTGCGGAACTTGCCCGCGACCTAATCGGTGGACGCGGTTTCGGGATCTATTTCCTGCTCAAGGAAGTTCCGAAAGGCGTGGATCCGCTGGGACCCGAGAATAAATTGATCATTTCCAGCGGACCAATCTCAGGCATGATGGTGCCCGGGGGCGGTAAATGCGACTGGACGACGAAGGCTCCGCTGACAGGAGGTTATGCCAGCGCTTCGATGGGCGGTCACTTCACAGCAGAGATGCGTTACGCCGGGTTAGACAGCATTATTTTGGAAGGGATCAGTCCAAAGCCGGTCACTCTTTTCATTGATGACGATAAGATCGAATTGCGCGACGCCTCCGATTTGTGGGGCAAAGCCACCTTCGCGGTGGAAAAGCAGTTCAAGGAAAAATTAGGTGAAGAGTTCCAGGTGGCGGTGATCGGAGTGGGTGGAGAGAACCTGGTCCAGTATGCCTGTGTCAACCACGATTATGGCCGACAAGCCGGACGCGGGGGCGTGGGTGCTGTAATGGGTTCCAAGAAGGTAAAGGCAATTGTCATCCACGGGACGAAGTCCGTCCCAGTGGCAAATATGGAGGCCTATCGCAAAGCCGGAAAGGCGCTCTACAAAGCCTGCAAGGACGCTGAAGGGTTGAAAGAGTGGACGCGCTACGGCACTGCCGGTGTCACTGCCTGGTGCGACGAGGTGGGTGCCCTGCCCACCCGCAACTTCAGCGCAGGTTCATTTGAAGGCGGCAAGAATCTGTATGGCAAGGTGCTGCGCGAGAAGATCGTTATTACTGACAAAGGCTGCTTTGGCTGTCCCTCACCGTGTGGGAAGTACAGTCGCAGCAAGAAATACGACAGTTACGTTGAAGGTCCGGAATACGAGACAATCGGCCTGATGGGGTCCAACCTCGGGATAGACGACATCGAGGCGGTGGCACAGGCGAACTTGCTGTGTGATGACCTGGGGATAGACACCATCAGCACCGGCAATGCCATAGGCTGGGCCATGGAGTGTTACCAGAAGGGCATTTTCACAAAAAAGGAAACCGATGGACTAGACCTTAAGTTTGGCAATGTCGAAGCAACGTTTAAGCTAATCGAGAAAATTGCCCGTCGCGAAGGACTCGGCTCATTACTCGCTGAGGGAGTAAAACGAGCGTCGAAAAAGGTAGGCAAAGGCAGCGAAAAGTTTGCCATCCATGTAAAAGGGATGGAGCAATCGGGGTATGCCACGCACAATGCCACGGCCATGCTGCTGGCATACATGACCTGTGATGTGGGCGCACACCACAACCGCTCCTGGGCCATCACCTATGATTTGCAAGTTGGCCGCGAATTGGTCACCCCTGAAAAAGTTGCGCGCGTCATCTGGCTGCAGAACTTCCGCCCAATGTTCGATGTACTGGGTGGCTGCCGTTTGCAGTGGGTGGAGCTAAATATAGATCGCAATCTCTATGAGCCGGTTTTGGAAGCTATCACCGGCATCCACCGTACATGGGCAGATCTGGAGAAGGTTGGAGAGCGCATCTGGAACCTTACCCGGTTGTTCTGGGCACGCGAAAATGAAGATTTCGGCCGAAGTTGGGATTTACCCTCCCCACGCTTTTATGAGGAAGCTCCTACAAGCGGCGCCACCAAGGGTCAGATCACTAAAATTGAAGATGTCAACCGCCTGCTGGATATATATTACGAACAGCGCGGTTGGAAAACAGACGGGTTACCCAAACCAGAGACGATCGAAAGCCTTGGTCTGAAAGCGATAGTTGCTTAAGATGACTGCCACCCTTCGTCTCGGCGATTCTCTTAAAAATCTACTGGGGAGCAAAGGTGAATTCATCGTAGAACCGGGGCATAATGTGCGTGAAACCATCGCGATGCTGGGCTTCAAACCTGAACTTGTGGCGATGGTTACCGTTAATGGCGAAATGCAGCCAAAAGAATATGTGATCCAGGAGGGAGATTCCATCCGTCTCATGGCCGTGATCGGTGGAGGATAAAAAATCAGGCGGCAGTTTTACTGCCGCCTGATTTTTTATATGTGAGGGTGGAATTATTCCCCAGAGGGGAAATACCTGTTGTATGGTTTACTCCAATTAGCGAAATGATAGGGATGGTGACGATTATAGCTATCGAATCGTTGTCCGGATCTGTTCATGCATATAAAGCGGCAGGTAGTACTTACCGCCTGAATTCTTGCCGCTGGAGCCAGAGGCTTTCCACCCGCCGAATGGCTGGAACCCTGGCCAGGCTCCGGTTGTTGCTCCCTGTGGACGGTTTGCATATGCCACGCCAGACTCGATATGGTCGAAAAACCACTCTGATTCCTCTTCATTCCCATAGAACCCCGCGGTCAAGCCATAATTCACCTCGTTTGCGTGCTGCATGGCTTCATCTAGGCTCTTGACCTTGCTTATAGTTGTGATGGGAACGAACATCTCGTATTTCCAAAGGCGGTGATCGAGAGGCAAGTCAACAGCCAGGGTAGGTTCACAGAACCATCCTTTGTCATACATACCATCGGTTCGCACCCGCCCACCGGTCAGGAAACGACCTCCACCGGCGGTTATTTCCGCGCAGTATCCCTGGAATTGTTTATATGATCCTTCGTTTATTACCGGCCCGATGTATACGCTGCGGTCGGTCGGGTCGCCAATAACCAATTTCTCTGTTTGAGATTTAAGGCGGGCAATCAGATCGTCATACACCGGCGCTTCGATAAATACGCGCGAAGCTGCGGAACATTTTTGTCCCTGCAAGCCAAATGCAGAACGGACGATGCCCAATGCCGCCCGTTCCAGGTCAGCGTGACGTGAAACGATGGCAGCATTCTTTCCACCCATTTCAAGAATTATGGGACGAACCCAGTTGCATTCCGAAAAGTCACGGAATATTTTTGAACCAACATCAAACGATCCGGTAAATGTAGCTCCATCCACAGCGCAGGTGACAAGCGCCTGTCCCAGGGTGCTGCCTGGACCTGTGACAAAATTGAGCACCCCTTCCGGCAACCCGGCATCCCGGAAGCATTCTGCCAGTAGGCGCACGAACCAGGCTGTATCGGTGGCAGGCTTGATAACCACAGTATTGCCTGCCACAAGGGCTGCCCCCGTGGGGCCACCGGTCAAAGCGGCAGGAAAGTTGAATGGGCTAATCACCAGCCAGACACCGTAAGGTTTTAAGAGGGAGAAATTCGTTGCGTCATAGCCTACCAGAGGGTCCTTGCCCATCTCGATAGTGTATCCCTTGTTGGCCTCCATCTGGTCGCAAGCATACTTGATCAAGTCCGCGGATTCCTGGAGATCGCCAAAAGCTTCAATCCGATTCTTGCCAACCTCCATTGATAATGCCGTGCTCATTTCAAAGAAGCGTTCTTCTATCAAGGCTGCAACTTTGCGCAGCAAGCGGACCCGTTCCTGCCAGGGTGTACGACTCCAGCCTGGGAACGCTTTCCGGGCTGCCTCCAATGCCTGCTGGGCATGCTTCTCATTTCCCTTTTGCATCACAGCCAAAGTCCATTCCTTGTTGACGGGTGAAAGGTCTGCAACCTTTTCGTTAGCAAATACATCCTTATTATTGATAATCATTGCATATTCTTTGCCGAGACTGGTTTTTATTTTATTTAGTGCTGTATCGTATTTCGTGTGAAGCTCTTCCGGCGGATTAAAAATAGTCGCATAAGTGATTTTGAATTCCATTTTTCCATCTCCTTGATCGTCGCTTATGTTATTCCTTGTTTAAAAGGATTTACCTAACAAAGTATAAAACAGTGAAGGTCTGATGTCAATGAAAACAGATGAAATTTGTCCCATTTATGACGAATCGTTAATACGAAGAAACAAAATTAGTAGAATGTATGCCTATTATATTATTCGTGACGTATAATTCCTCCGATGAAATCTGAGCGAATCATCTCCATCGACCAATTTCGCGGTTTCGCAATCATGACCATGGCGCTGGCGAACTACATGGATGTAGTAGCCATCATCCCCGCCTTTCTTAAACACGCCCCCGATATCGGCCTGACCGTGATTGACCTGATCGCCCCATTCTTTATCTTCGCAATTGGCCTGACCTATGGCCTATCCTTCCATAATCGAATGGAACGCGACGGCGCCTTCAAAACTTACAACCAGTTTTTTATCCGTTACCTGGCAATCATTAGCCTTGGGGCAATCGCTTCTGCTGGTGAAACGGCCGCCGGGCAAAACCCAAGTGGGATAGACTGGGGCGTGCTGCAGCTATCGGCATTGCCGGGTTGATTACACTGGTAGTCATACGACTTCCATCGATTTATCGCTGGCTTATCGGGGCAGGCATCCTGCTAATTTATCAAGTTATCCTGGATCATTTCCTGCTCAACCTGACCATCCTTTCACCCCACGGCGGATTATTTGGCTCTCTCAACTGGGGGGCTATGCTTATCCTGGGAACAGCGTTGGCTGACCTGTTTCACGACAAGCGCCGGTGGAATAAATATTTTCCGTGGGCTTCTCTGGGGATCCTCGCAGTTGGGATTATCCTGGCCTTGTTTGTGCCGGTCAGCAAACACCGGGTCTCATCCTCATACGTGCTAATCAGCCTGGGCGCTAGTGCACTTTTGTTCCTCCTGTTCCATTGGCTAAGCATGCGGTTCAACTGGAAAGGCCGTTTCCTGGTTGCGTGGGGAAAGAATCCCCTGGTTCTATATTTCATACATTATCTTATTATCGGGATTTTCTTCGCCCCAGGCATTCCTGCCATCTTTCAAACCGCACCTCTTTGGCTGGTGCTATTAGAGATGTTCATCCTGATTGGTGGGGTCTCGGGGGTCGCCTTCTGGCTGGACCGCAGGAATATTGTAATTACCCTCTGACCTGAAGGAAACCGGCATGGTTGAAACCATAAAAAAAATACTGGCAACGTGGGGGAGAGTTATTCTAATACTCTTTTTTCTCGCAGCAGTTACCATCCTGACCAACCAGTTGACCCAACCGGATACTTCGGTCGCGGTTTCTGACTTGAAGCCACTCAGCCTTGACGGATACCACCGGCTGCTGATCCTTGCCCCACATTGTGATGATGAAACACTTAGTTCGGCCGGGTTGATTCTGGCAGCACAGCGGGCGGGCATGCAAGTGAGGGTGGTGATTGCAACGAACGGGGATGGCTACCTTTTCGCCACGATGCAGGATTTTCGAAAAATATACCCTCAGCCCGCAGATTTTATCCACCTGGGAGAAATCCGTCAACAGGAATCATTGAAGTCTCTGGCTATACTTGGAGTGCAACCTGACCAGGTCATATTTTTGAGCTATCCCGACCGCGGCACGCCTTCCCTTTGGAACGATAATTGGTTCCTAACCAATCCGTACCGGTCTCCGTACAGCCAAGATACCAAAAGCCCATATCTGAGAACCTACGATCCTCAATCGGTTTATGCTGGTGCTGATTACCTGGCAGATATATCTTCCATTTTAGAATCATACCGTCCTGACCTGGTTGTTTACCCTCACCCCCAGGACGTTCATCCCGACCATTGGGGACTAAACGTATTCGCTCGATTGGCGATCACACTCATTCATCATAACGACCCATCCTACCAACCCACCGAGTTGACCTACCTCGTCCACCGTCCGGATTTTCCGGAAATTAAAGGCTTGAAACCCCAGGCAGGCCTGACCCCTCCTGCCATCATATACTCGCTTTCACCCAATTGGTACCGCATGGATTTAACCCCCGCAGAAATAACCTTAAAGGGTCAGGCGGTGCAGGCATACAGGAGCCAGTTGCCGTTGCTGCGCAATCTACTGGAAAGCTTCGTGCGTGCCAATGAAACTTTCTCCGCCGTTCATGATGCGACCCTGGCTACTGTCACACAAGGTGAACTTTATAACCCTGCCACGTGGGTTGATTCCTCAGGACATCAGGTCGACCCAGTCCAACGTGACCCGGCAGGGGACTATACCACCCGCAGCTTCGTTCCTGCGGGAGACCTGACCGTGGTATACGCCTCCCGGGATATGCAAGGCAACCTCCAGGTTTGTGCCCAAATGCGGGAGAACACCATTCCTGAAATCACCTACATCCTGCGCCTGAAAGCATTGACCGATAATGGGATCGTCGCTTATCAGGCTCGCACAGGAAGCACTCAAACTGGATGGTATACAATTCATCGGTCGGGTGTCCATGCCTGCATAACGACAACCCTGGTTTCCCTTGGAAATCCCTGGGCGGTTTACGTTGGTGCAACCACGGAGGCGGGAGGACGCATCGAAGATGAATCCGCTTGGCAAATGGTTTACATTAGCAGGCCATAAGACATGCCTGATTTCGTCATTCGCCCGTACCTGGCTGCTGATCGTCAGGCTGTCTTCAGGATTGGTGGAGACACAGCTTTTTTCGGCGCCCCCATCGAAGCATACATGGAAGATCGTAATGCATTCTTGGATGCTTTCTATGCTTATTACACAGACCTCGAACCGGAACACTCCTGGGTTGCCAGCGCAAACGGGGAAGTGGTTGGTTTCCTGACTGGATGCCTAGACACCCGTGTCCATGACAGGAAAATGTTCAGAGTGATCATCCCAAAAGTAGCAGGCAAATTAATGCGTGGCAAGTACCATTTTGGGAGGCTTTCATTTCGCTATTTTCGAGGACTGTTGGGAGGTTTGTTAAGCGGGGAGTTCACCCATGTCGACCTGGATCAATATCCCGCACACCTGCACATTAATATAGAAGCCGCATGGCGCGGGTACAAAATTGGTCAAAGATTGATGGAATCCTACCTTGGGCAACTGCGCGGTTTGGGTATATCAGGCGTCTACCTGGATACCACCAGTCTGAATGAAGCAGCATGTCGTTTATACGAGAAAATGGGGTTCCGCTTGCTGGATGCTCGCCCGAACCGGTTTTGGGCCAAATGGTTCGGGCATCCGGTGGACAATCGCTGTTATGGATTATTATTGAGGGGGTAATCTTTGTTATTCAGTTGACAGAATGTGAACTATAAACTTCGGGTCATAGTGGGCTCGGCGGATTTCGATGTTGGGCGTATAGATGGGAATAATAGAAATCAAGGTCTTTAATTCCAATATTTCTATCAAATTAAGGTTTACGTGGAGAAAATCTAATAAGGGAATTATTGCTCTGGATGGTCATAAACATGACGTTAAAAAACCCACTAAACAGGATTACAAAATTGTTAAGAGATGAATATCATGGATAATAATCAAAATGCATCCAAGGTTTTCCTGGGGATCGTGATGGGAAATCGAGTGATAAATAATTTAACATGCTGAATCAGGGAAGGGAATAATGCAAATCCAATATAGCAATGGCCTTAAGAGCTTTCCGTATAATTCCAGCGGGGAACTTGGCTTTAAATTTAGTTTTGCGTTTCAACCAATTGTAGATGCCTGCAACCAGGAAATCATCTCTTTTGAAGCCCTTGTTCGTGGACCTCATGGTGAGCCGTCCGATTCGGTTTTTGCCCAGGTCAATAACCATGATTTTGGAAAATTCGACGAAATGTGCCGACAAAAAGCAATCCATCTGGCGAGCAGATTAAAAATCCCAAACAATTTGTGCCTGAATCTTTCCGCCCAAGGGCTATACCAGATAGACTCCAGTATCATTACCACCTTCCATGCCTCCATGGAAAGTGGCATCCCCATAGAAAATATTATTTTTGAAGTGCTTGAAACAACCAACCTGACAGATCAACAATCGTTACTTCGATATTTAAAACTAATTAATGAATTTGGTTTTAAAACTTCCATTGACGATTTTGGCGCTGGTTACTCAGGTTTGAAACTGCTAGTAAAATACCAACCGACTTTTATCAAACTCGATCGGCATTTAATTGGTGACATCCAGGAAAGTCCAATCAAGCAAAGTGTTTTTTGGGGTATCCAACAGATTTGCAATCAATTATCCATCGAAATTGTTGCTGAGGGGGTCGAACAGGCTGATGAATATCGCTGGCTGAGCCAGGCAGGAGTAAAAATCTTCCAGGGTTATTATTTTGCTCGACCTGCCTTCGAGGCATTGCCCGAAGTTTCTTATAAGGCCTATGCAATTTGAAAATTGACAGGATGCCATTTTCTTTTCGCAATAAAAACTAATAATCTCCGGCAATGTTGGAAATTGCCGGAGATTTAGATTCTTAATTGGGGTTTGACATGTTATTGGATTAGGGTGGGAGATGTGTCGTACGTATTTTATTTACCATGGTTTGCGGGCTAGGAAAAATAATTTTTTCCATTATGAAGATGGGCATTCAAGAGGAATAGGTTAGAATTGGATAAGAAAATAAAAAGTCCCTTCTGCCTGGCTGGTTTATGCGAATCGCTTCATGCCCATTTTAACCCTCACCACAGATTTCGGAATAAAAGATGGTTTCGTCGGCACTTTGAAAGGTGTCATCTGGAGTATTTGTCCGTCCGCGCGGATTGCCGACATCAGCCACGAAATAACCCCGCAAAATGTGCTCGAAGGAGCGTTTGCTCTCTGGCGCGCTTATCCTTTTTTTCCTGCTGGAACCGTCCACCTGGCGGTTGTGGATCCCGGAGTGGGTACATCCCGCCGCCCGGTGGCAATGCGTCTCGGCGAGCACACCTTCGTCGGTCCGGATAACGGCTTGTTCACTCCCATGATCGAAGATTCAGAAAAGAAGGGTTGGCAGGTGGAAATCGTCCATCTGACGAACCAGAAATATTTCCTACCGGAAATAAGCCGTACCTTCCACGGGAGGGACATCTTCGCCCCGGTGGCAGCACATTTGGCAAATGGAATCCCCCTTAAGGACCTGGGACCGGCTATTATAGACCCGATACGGTTGCAAATGCCGAAGCCCGAAAAGGTTGCAGATGGTTGGCGAGCACACATAACGGTAATAGATATTTTTGGAAACCTGACCACTGACCTGCCGGCTGCAGTTCTGGATGGCCTCGATAGTGTCACCTTTCATATTCATGGGTGGGAAGTGCGAGGCCTGGCAACTTCTTATGGCGATGGACAACCCGGCAAGCTGGTTGCCCTGGTGGACAGCGAAAACTATGTCGAGATTGCCATCGTCAATGGAAGCGCAGCAAAAACATTAGGAGCGCAGGTTGGTGAGATTGTAGAAATAATTATGATGTAGAATAGAAGCGTAAGACAGCCAGCGGTGTTTACCTTTTTGTCAAACCATGACTGAAACACTCCCCCTAATTATCGAAAATCTTTCCTTCCGCTATCGTGATCGCGAAGAACTGGCGATCCGTAGTCTTTCATTCTCCGCGAATCCAGGGGAGATAGTATTGATTGCTGGTGCAAGCGGTTGTGGGAAAACCACCCTCATTCGTTGCATTAACGGTCTAATTCCGCGTTCCTACAAGGGTGAAGTATCCGGCCGAGTTTTATTATATAGCCAGGATATCTCTCTCTGGCCGCTATCAAAGATTTCCCAGAATGTAGGCACTGTATTGCAGGATCCGGAGCGACAGATCCTCGGTTCTAAGGTTCTTCATGAGGTGGCGTTCGGGCTTGAGAACCTGGGGATGACTCGTCCAGAAATCCACCAACGGGTGGAAGCCGCGCTGGACTACTTGAAGATCACAGACCTGCGCGATCGCGAGACATTCAGCTTGTCGGGCGGAGAGAAACAAAAACTGGCCCTGGCTGGCGTGCTTGCAATGCGACCATCGATTCTTCTTTTAGATGAACCGCTCGCTAGCCTAGATCCTGCGTCTGCATCTGAGACGATTGACATGGTTCGGCGCCTGGCGGATGAGGGAATGACCGTCCTGATGGTCGAGCATCGGGTCGAGGATGTGATGCGCATTCACCCGGAACGGGTAATATATATGTCCAATGGCGAGATTAAATACCAGGGTGGACTTGAAGGATTAGAGGCGGCAGTGGATTATCGGGAGGTCAAACTGCAGGCGGAAGTAGTCATGCAACGTTCCAAAGCTAACCCAGCTCCGGTGGAGATAAAAATCCTTCCGGGCGTCACTAATACTGGATCCGATAGTGAACCGATTGTTAAATTCGATAACGTTACCTTCGCTTACAACGAACGGGAAGTCCTTCACAGCATTGACCTGGAAATCAAGCGCGGAGACGTAATTGCTGTTCTGGGGCCGAATGGGGCGGGTAAAACCACGTTCATCAAACACGCGATCGGATTGCTCAAACCAAAGTTCGGGCGTGTATTGGTGGATGGAATTGACACGCACGAAGCCAGCGTAGCCCAAATCGCCAGAACGCTGGGGTATGTATTCCAAAGCCCGAGTCACATGCTCTTTGCCCCGACGGTGAGAGAGGAACTGGCGTTCGGTCCGAAGAACCTAAAACATCCAAAGGAAGATATCCAAAAGGAGGTGAAAGAGGCACTTCAAATCGTCAATCTAACCGATAAAGAAAACGATCCACCCCTAGCGCTGTCCTTCGGTCAGCAAAAGCGCGTCAGCATCGCGGCTATCCTGGCCATGCATTCCCGAATCCTGGTAATGGATGAGCCGACTGCTGGTCAGGATTATTTCAACTACATGAACTTCATGGATGCCATCCTGCAGTTGCCTGGTTTCGAAGCAATTTTGTTTATTACGCATGATATTGACTTGGCTGTAATTTATGCCAACCGGGTACTGCTGGTGGCAGACGGGCGAATCGTAGCGGATGGTTCACCCCACGCCGTGCTGGGTGATGCAGAGCGACTTAGGAACTGCAGACTTGTACCCACTAGTTTGCTGGCTATAAACCTCAAATATTGGCCGCGTACCCAACGTTTCCTGCGTGCCGAAGCACTTGCGCACATATAACCTACCCAGAACCGATCCGTTCTAACGGAAAGGTGTCGGGATTGGGAAAAATATAGAAAAAGGAGAAAATGATGAATAAGAAATTAATGGGAGTTGCAATTGCCTTGGTTGCGATCTTAGTAGTTTTCCTCCTGCTTACCTGGCTGGGAGGAAGCGTACTCAACATTGATCGTTTTAAAGCAGGCGAGAATCCTGTGCTGCGCTTCGTGTTCGTCATAGTGGGCCTGCTAGTTGCTCTAGGTATCTATTTCAGTACCAAGGAAAGTAAGGCTTGGGAAGTCGGGACGCGGCAGGTGGTATGGATGGCCATAGGCGCGGCTCTGTATGCCATCTTCTCGTGGTTGTTCAACGGGACGGTGTTCATCGTTCCGTCGGTAAGCCAGGTAGCTTTACGCCCTGCCATTGCCATTCCAATGTTTTTCGGGTACGCCTTTGGCCCGATCGTTGGCTTCTTCGCTGGCGCGGTCGGGAATATGTTCGGAGATGCTCTGACCGGTTTTGGCCTTTATCCGCAGTGGAGCATTGCAAACGGACTGATTGGTTTCATTGCTGGCCTGCCTATGCTTTTCATGGATAAGAAGAAAAGCTTGGACAGTGTCCTGATCGCTGGCGGGGTGCTAACAGCGCTGGGGATATTAATATACTTCCTGAATCCCGGCATCGTAAACCAGCTCGTGTATCCATTCGATCAACCAATTTCTCTGTTCGCAGGGATTTCCATCCTGGTTGGCTTTGTGCTAGTGGTTATCGTGCGATTCGTATTTGGTAAAAACATTGATATCGCCGCGGCGGTGACTTGGGGCATGCTGGGCAATATTTTGGGCATCGGCTTTGCCGCTATATCCGATATTTGGATCAATGGCTACAGTCCAGCGGTGGCCATCGTCGGCGAATTTTTACCAGCAGCCGGCCCTAACCTGATCTTCGCTTCCATCCTCGTACCGTTGCTGGTAGTAGCATACGCTGCGGTCCAGAAGCAGTCTGGTCGATAGTAATTAGAAAGAGGAGAGAAGAGAGTCCTACCCTGCTCTCTTCTCTCTTCAACCAAATAAAACCTTCTCTTTTCTGTCCCATTCATTAATATGCTTGTCACTTGGCGTTACCAAAAACGGAAGTCTCTTATCCAGTGGTTCGACCCGCGAGCTTGGATAATCTTTTACGTTTGCTTCTTGATCAGTACTCTATTTTTCTGGGATTTGCGCTTTCAGTCCTTTTTCTTTGTTATCTCCCTGATAGTTTTATTTACATCGGGCGTAACCTGGAAGGAAATTCGCCGCGCATTTATTTTTATCATCGGGTTTATCTTCATTTATGCACTCCTGACATTCCTCACTGGTCGGGGAGGTATCGAGGCTTATCAGCATGAACACATCATCCGCAGTTTGAGTGCGAAATTCACCATTTTCGGTTGGCGTCCCACCCTCAATATCAGTGTAGAACGCTCATTCTTTGCGGTCAGCCAACTGGCGCGCGTTTTCAGTATCGCCATCATGACGATCCTGATCCCTTATACCCTCAATCCCTCATTGTACGGCATTACTTTTCGTGGTCTGGGATTTCCTGATAAGATTGCGTATGCAATGGACCTCACCATGCGTTTCATTCCTACCTTCGGACGAGACTTTCAACTGACGATGGATGCCCAGCGTGCCCGCGGTTATGAACTTGATAAGATTCGCGGTGGACTGATAGAACAGATTCGGAAATTGGGCCCCATCATTGTACCTGTCACGATTCACGCAATCATTGGCAGTGAAGATATTATCGATGCTATGGACTTGCGTGCATTCGGTGTCGGACCACGCACCTGGCTGGAGGAGTTACATTTCCAGAAGCACGACCGCATCCTAATCGCCTTCGGTTTGGTAATACTCGCTACTTCGTTGACGGTTCTATTCTTGGGGTACGGTGGTTTCTGGGTTCCAGAGATATTGGTCCGGTTAGTGGGGGGGTGAGAATAATAAATGAGCAATAGAATGAGCGTTCTCATCAATGTTGCTCAATTCAAGTGTTTAGCCCGATCAGGATGTCCAGCGGTGATCAAAGAATACAAATGGTCTTGTGTTCTTTAGCTGCATGAGTTTCGAGATAGGTTTGGTTTGGTCCGGCAGCAGTATCAAAGCAGCTTTGCATTTTTGAGCACATTATATAGACTGGCAAATTTGATCCTTCGTGAATAGATGACCCGGATGGACAAAATACTAAAGGTTTTCTGGTGGGGCAGGCTGCTGATCTCCCCTCCATTTCCCAAGCGAGAACGCCTGGATCAGAGAGTAAATCCATTCTTATCCTCCAGCATGGATTTCCAGTCTATCTTCATGGCGGTTTTATGCAGGCGGTGGTCGTCATCAACAACCATGTAGGTCAAGTGCGTGAATACTTTTTCAGCAAGTTCGCGTGCCGCGGGCAACCGGATGAGTTCATCCTGTGTGCCTTGGATGATGATGGTGGGAGTGCCAATTGAGGCGGGTGGAATTTTAACAAACTCGGACAAACTCACTGCCGGGGCTAATAGCACCAATTTATGTACTTGTTTAGGGGCTTGATACGCAAAAAGTGCAGCCATCAGCCCTCCCAGACTGGATCCAATCAATATCCAACCGGTTTTCTTTCCGAGAATGCCCTGGAGTTGTGACATACGGGTTGATATATCTCCATCGAAATCAGGAGTCACCATCCCGGGAAACAACCCGCGTAAAAGCTGGGCTTTATATGTCTGACTCTTGTCCCCGGAGGAACCATGGATAAAAACGATTTTAGAATTATCCATGCGCCTATTATAAAACATTCCGGATCTCTCCAGAAATCCGGGTCTGGGTTTTATTCAAAGCCTTATTCTATTTTGAAGTGACGAATACCACCGCAACCATCCCAGCGCCGGTGTGGACGGATAGTCCCGGTGTGATGTCAGCTTGTGTAATTTCCTCCGGGCATGGCAGGGCAGCATGCAGGAGGGTCTGGAACCTGCCGGCTGCTTCCCGGGCTTTGACATTCAGGACTGCCATTTTTTCGATCTTTCGACCGGCGGCTTTTTCCACAGAAAGCTCAACCGCGCGCTTCCATGCTTTATTTTGAGTGCGGATTTTTTCTAGGAGCTCCAGTTTTCCATTTTGAATGGTAAGAACCGGCTTGATATCCAGCAGGCCAGCCATGCCTGCAGCCAGGTGACTTACTCGTCCGCTCATGGCGACATATCGTAATGTAGCTAACGCTCCAAAGAGATATGTGCGGCTGCGAACATCTTCCGCTGCAGCGATCGCCTCGTCGATGGACGCGCCCTGCGCGATTGCTTCCGCGGCCGCCAAGACCATGTAACCCTGTCCCATGGCCAGGCTGCGAGTATCGAGCACTTCGATCCGCTTGCCGGGGAGCATCCCGGAAGCTTGGCGGGCGGATGCATAGGTGGCACTCATTTCGCTGCTGATGCTCAGACAGAGGACTTCTTTTGCGCCAGAGTCAAAGGCATTTTTATAAGCTTCGACAAATTGTCCTGGAGTTGGAGCAGCCGTCGTAGGGATTTTTCCATCCCGGTCGATGCGAGTAAAAATTGTGTCATTGTTAATTTCATAAGCATCACGGTAACTCTGCTCCCCAAACTGTATGAGGATGGGAACCAGCACAATGTTGTGTTTTTTGGCAAGCTCGAAAGGCAGGCTGGAATCTGTATCCGTTATAATGGCAATGCGTGTCATTTTTCCTCCAATACAGGCATGACCTGATTAACCCCTGGGTGAGCAGCAAGGTTCGGTGATCATGTCACACGTCGACTGGCAGGTCATTAAATGGTTCCAGGCCTAGAAATTACCAGGGCAATGAAATCGAAAAAAAGAAAAAATATCAGGTAGAAGTGGTTTTAAGCAAATTCTTCTTACACACGACAATCCCAAGGGGTCATTATTACCTTGACAACACAGGATGAGTGGGTGTATTATTAGGTACCCCACCCCCCTGGGGGGGATAGGAGAAGCGATATGAAGAATGAAGAATCCCTGAAACGGCTAAAGATTGTCGAAGGTCATTTGCACGGCGTGATCCGCATGATCGAAGAGGATGCGTATTGTATCGACGTAATGCGCCAGATCCAGGCAGTGCAAGCAGCATTGAACAAAGTCAGTGCGGGCATCCTCGAAGACCATCTCAACTCTTGCGTTACCACTGCCCTGCGCGGAGAAGACCCGGCGGAGCGGGTCAGAGTAATGAAGGAACTCACAGATGTGTTTGAGACCGCTACTAAAGTATAGCTTTGTACCCATATCAAGATTAGGAGAAAACCATGAATACCGTTACGTATCAAATCCCCGCCATTAATTGCATGCACTGCGTGCACACCATCCAGACCGAAGTAGCTGACCTGGAGGGGGTAAAGTCTGTCAAGGCGGATGCCGCAACAAAGATAGTCGAAATCGTCTTTGACGCCCCTGCTTCCGAGGAAAAGATCAAGGTATTGCTGACCGAGATCAATTACCCTGTGGCAGTATAACCAACCCGAATCATTTTGGGCACTCTAACCCCGTGTCCCTGCACAATTATTGGTGAATAATGGCAGATACAAGACAACTTACCCTCCCCATTACCGGTATGACATGTGCCAACTGCGTGGCAACGGTGGAACGCGGCTTAAAGAAGCAGGGAGGTGTCCAGGCAGCGGTGGTCAACCTTTCATCAGAGCGCGCCACTGTCACTTTTGATCCTACAGCCGCCGGTTTACCCGACCTGGTTGCCCGTGTGGAGCGCGCCGGATACGGTGTCGCAAGCGGCATTGCGGACCTGGTCATCAAACGCCTGGCGGATGACAACGATGCCCGCCGCCTGGAAAAAACCATGGTAAAACTCGAAGGGGTGCTCGAAGCCTCGGTGAGCCTGACAACCGAGCGAGCGCGGGTAAAGTACGTCCCGACCGTTGTGAGCCAGGCTGAGATCCGGCAAGCAATTTCCCGATCCGGGTTCGAAGCAGTGGAATTAGGCGGCGCAGCAGAAGATGCAGAAGCCAAGGCTCGCGAACATGAAATTTCCAGGCAATGGCATTTCCTGGTGATTGGTTTGTTGTTTACCGTTCCACTATTCCTGCTTTCGATGAGCAAGGATTTTGGATTGTTACCGTCTTTTGTATATGTCCCACGCATGCCGGGATCACCCCCGGGAATGCTAGGAGCTCAGCCCTGGTTTAACTGGGTGATGCTGGCTCTCGCTACTCCGGTGCAATTCTATGTTGGCTGGCAATATTACGTTGGTGCATTCAAGTCCCTGCGAAATGGCTCAGCCAACATGGATGTGCTGATTGCCATGGGCTCATCGGTCGCATATATATATTCTCTGCCAATTACCCTAGGTCTACTGAGCGGACAAGTCTATTTTGAGACAGCGGCGGTCATTATCACTCTGATCCGCCTGGGGAAATTCCTGGAGGCACGCGCCAAAGGGCGGACCAGTGAAGCGATAAAAAAATTAATGAGCCTGCGCGCCAATACTGCTCGTATCGTGCGCGGGGACAATGAGATGGAAGTTCCTGTTGATGACGTCCAGGTGGGAGACTTCGTAGTTGTCCGCCCGGGGGAGAAAATCCCGGTGGACGGTGTGGTTGTCGAGGGCCGTTCAGCCACGGATGAATCGATGCTGACCGGGGAGTCACTGCCCGTGGAAAAAGGGCCTGGTGACCCAGTCATCGGAGCAACTCTTAATAAGCTCGGTCTGCTCAAATTTGAGGCAACCAAGGTTGGAAAAGAAACAGCGTTGGCGCAAATTGTCCGACTGGTTGAAGAGGCTCAAGGCAGTAAAGCGCCAATCCAAAAAATAACAGACCAGATTTCCGCGATATTTGTCCCGGTGGTCATCGGCATCGCAGCGGTCACATTTATAATCTGGTATTTCGTTGTTCCAGTCAACCCCGAACTCTCACAATTTACCCGAGCACTTATTGATATGGTCGCCGTACTCGTGATCGCCTGTCCGTGTGCAATGGGTCTGGCGACACCGACCGCGGTCATGGTCGGGACAGGGAAGGGTGCTGAAAACGGCATACTATTCCGGACCAGCGAGGCATTGGAAAGAGCTGGAAAGGTTTCAATTGTTGTTTTGGATAAGACCGGTACTTTAACAAAAGGTCAGCCTGCCGTGACGGATGTGGTTACCCATGGAAAGATTTCTGAAACTCAACTGTTAAAATTCGCAGCATCAGTTGAGAAAGGAAGTGAGCATCCACTGGGCGAGGCGATTTGGGCCGAAGCCACCAAAAAAGGCATCAGGTTGTCAGAATTAAGTGGGTTCAAAGCTGAAGCAGGACAAGGGGTGGAAGCGCAAGTGGAAGGTCACAATGTGGTGGTCGGTAACCTGCGAATGATGGATGAGCGTAAATATCCATTAAATGGACTTAAAAATAACATTGGGCGGCTTCAGTCAGAGGCTAAAACTGCCATGCTTGTCGCATTGGATGGACAGGTTCGCGGGATAATTGCCGTGGCAGATACCGTAAAAGAAGGATCGAAAGAGGCGATTACTGACTTGCACCGCATGGGCCTCAAGGTGGCAATGATCACCGGGGATAACCAGAAAACTGCAGACGCGATCGCGAGACTGGTTGGAATCGATACAGTACTGGCAGAAGTGCTGCCGGATGGAAAGTCTACCGAAGTAAAGAAGCTGCAGGAATCCGGGAGCGTGGTGGCAATGGTGGGCGATGGCGTCAACGATGCGCCAGCACTGGCACAGGCGGATGTAGGACTGGCAATAGGTACTGGTACCGACGTTGCGATGGCTGCAGCACCGATCACGCTCATCAGCGGTGATTTACGTGGAGTGGCGCGGGCGATTTCTCTTTCGCGCGGGACACTTGGTACGATCAAACAGAACTTATTCTGGGCCTTTTTTTACAATATCGTTTTGATCCCGGCTGCAGCTCTTGGATACCTAAACCCGATGCTGGCTGCTGGAGCCATGGCGTTCAGTAGCATATTTGTAGTTTCGAACAGCTTGCGATTGCGAAAATACAGACTTGAGACAATCGTCTCACAACGAAACCTGTTTTCTCAACTGGCAGGTATTGCCCCTCGCATTTTCGCTGCAGCGGTTGGGTTGACAATTTTAGTCATCCTGTCGGTTGGCAAACAGCCAAAACCCACAAGTTATACAGCTTCTATCATCCCCCAAGCACCAATTATCGCAGGGATTTCCAGTCCTTTGAATATCCAGATTAAAGACCAATATGGTCAAGTGGTTACAGATTTTGAGACTCTCAATTTTGGCCGGTTTACTTATAATGTTTACCTTGCAGTTGCTTCTCGTGATTTAACTTTCATGGAAGCGGATCCATTGCTGCAAAATCTCGATGATTTGATGGCGGTAGGAATGGGAGGGTTGGTTGGAGGCGGACAAATGATGGGATCAGGAGCTCCTGCTGCACAAGCGCCGCCAGGTGCTGACCAGTTGACAGGGCCTGTTGATAATGGAACGATCAAAATAAACGTTACATTTCCAACAGATGGGCAGTATATTGCATTTCTGGATTTCTGGCCTCGGGGAGGCGAACAAGTAATGAAAACTGTTCCCATTCAGGTCGGATCCCCCGGTTCTCCAAACACCCCAATAATTACTGAGACGTCCCTCGTCCAAAATATCGGCGACCTTAGCGTAACCCTGAAATATAGCGACGTATTAAAAGCTGGTGAGTATACTTATTTTTACTTTGATGCAGTTAATTTTGCTGGAGAAACCCTTACAGAACAAATAGAAATGCTTTCAGGGTACCGAGTAATTGCATATGTAATTGACGAAGATTTGACAACTTTTCTGAGGCCAGAAATTATCGATCGGAGCAAACTACAATTCTCGATAAATTTCCCAAAACCCGGTAAATATAAAGTGTGGTTCGACTTTATTTATACAAACCAGCCTCAACAAGTCTCGTATATCCTTGAAGTAAAGTAACCAGAAAATCAGTCAACCCACAGATATGGTGAATATGCCTGGAAAGGTTAAGAGGCTTGCAGCGGTATTTTTCAGCGTGCTGACCATGAATTTAATTCTGGCAGCATGTGTTATCCAGAAATCATCTCCCACTCTCACTCCAGGCGATCTTACGGTCAATCCGGATAAAAGTATTCGAATAGGTTTGGATTCGAGCTTGCCACCATTTGAAGCGACAGATCCTTATTCAAATGACGTAGTGGGCTTTGATATCGAATTAATCAAGTCAGTCGCTGAAAAGACAGGTCTCAAGCTGGAGTTTGTCAATAATCCTTATAGTCAATTAATCGCCATGGTCAGTAAATGCCAGCTTGATGCCGCCATCTCTGCGATTGCGATCTCAGACTCGCTTAAACAACAACTATATTTCTCGGATGTCTATTACACTTCCAGTAATGTATTGGTGGTAAAGAAAGGAAACATCACGATTACCGGCTTGGATACATTATCTGGTGTAAATGTAGGAACACTGGCTGGTTCTCCCAGCGAGTCGGACATCAGGAAAATTCCAGGGGTACAGCTGAAAACTTACCCATCATTTGGCCTTGCCTTCTTTGATATGATCTCCGGCTATACCCAGGCTGTAATTGCTGATAAACTACATGCGCTAACATATGTTGAGATCAAACCGAATAATCTTAGGATTATCGGTGACGAGTTTGGCGTTGTGAATTATGGGATCGCAATTTGTAAAAAACGGGGGGATTTGGTGGAGATTTTTAATAATGCCCTGGCTGAACTTAAAATCGATGGTACGTTGAAAAAACTAACTGAAAAATGGCTTACACAAGTTGGTCAATAAGACCGAATTAAAACTATGTTATGGATTTGACCAGCGTATGTGCATTATTAAAGCTTATCACCCGGATGTTTAAATTCTTTAAATATAACAACTGGCATATGATTGGCAGTCCAGAATTTACCTGATAAAGAAGCTACGAGGACTGAGAAATATTCCAACTTATAATGGCCCCGATAAATTTGATGATAGTTCACTTTTAAATTAAGCAACTATTATGTGCAATCAGAAATAGATATTAAGTATCCTGAAATCGTAAAGACTAAACCTTGGATTGGATCACCACGAAGAAATGGAGATTAATTGAATCAATTTATTGTCGCTTTTATTACCGGTATAACCACGGGCGGATTGAGCTGTCTGGCTGTCCAGGGAGGACTGCTGGCCAGCTCCCTTGAACAACAATTGGAACAGCAGCTAGACCTGCAGATCGAACAGGAGATCGCGGCAAGACGGAATCACCGGTCCGGGAAGAATCGAAATCGAATCCTGGCACATCCGCGGCTGGCGCTGCCCATCCTGTTATTCTTGGCCGCAAAACTGGTTGCGTACACCTTGCTTGGGTTCTTGCTCGGTGCGCTGGGATCTGTGCTCCAGTTGAACGCCACCACGCGAGCTATCCTGCTCGTCGCCATCGGCATCTTCATGGTCGGTAATGCGCTGCGCATGTTCAATGTCCATCCCATCTTTCGTTATTTTTCGATCGAACCACCGAAGTTCATCACAAGATATATCCGCCGGAAAGCAAAGAGCGGTGAAAGTTTCTTCGCCCCCCTGTTACTCGGTGCGCTGACTGTTTTTATTCCGTGTGGAGTGACGCAGGCGATGATGGCAGTGGCAATCGGAACCGGCAATGCGATCCAGGGTGCGGTGCTGATGTTTGCTTTTATCCTTGGCACAAGCCCGGTCTTTTTTACCGTCGCGTACCTTGCGATGAAGCTCGGCTCCCGCTTGGAGAAGTGGTTCATGCGTTTCGTGGCGGTGACCCTCCTGGTACTGGGGCTGGTCTCGGTTAACTCCGGGTTGACGCTCATCGGTTCTCCTCTCTCGGTGACCAACATGATCCAGTCCGTAAAAGCCGCCCAACCAGTGCAGGTATCGGACGCCTCGCTTCCACAATCGGATGGCACCACCCTTTACCTCAGCGCCGGGAACAGCGGCTACTCGCCGCAGATCCTGCATGCCCAGGCAAGCACTCCGATCACGCTGAACCTGGTGACGAACCAGACCTACTCCTGCTCGCGGTCGTTCGTTATCCCCTCACTGGGAGTGGAGAAACTCCTGCCTTCCTCGGGGACTGCGAGCATTTCCATCCCTGCGCAGATCGCTGGTACGATCATACGTTTCTCGTGTTCGATGGGCATGTACACCGGCGAGATCGTTTTTGATAAATAATGACAGTTGAGGAGATGAATATGTTGAAAAAAACTTATCGCGTCGATGGAATGCATTGTTCAAATTGTGCAATGAACCTGGAGGGAATCGAGGACGATCTGCCGGGTATCAAGCAGATTTCAGCCAGTTACCAGAAGGGGCAGATGGTGGTGGAATTCGATGAGGCAAAAGTGAGCGAGAATCAAATTATTGCTGCGGTGGAGAAACGCGGCTACCAGGCTTTACCAGCTTAAATGCCAACTTGTGATATCCGCAATTCCCCACCATTAAAAAAATGGTGGGAAGGTTGGATTTGGTAATGAGTGGGAAGCAACATGAGCGGTGAAGAACAAAACTTTCAGCCAAACTGGGAAAATGCCTAATCCTATAAACAAATTACATTGAACGAATCTCAAATTTATTCATCTTCACTAAGCATTCCCCCCATGGTCATGGAGTATTCGGACAGGATGTGTTTTGGGAGGGCACCAGGTTAAACGTGTAATTTACGGGAAACGGTCCGTCAAAGCCTTTAAACGTCACGTGATCCTTGCCAGTCATTGTGAGGAGAAGCGTGCCGTCGGAGCTAACCTGGCTGATCGTGTAGCTGCCGGCAGCATCATGTGTTTCACCAGCTTTTGGGATGGAATAAGCGTAAACCCAACTGCCATGATCAGCGCCACTCGGATTATATAAAAAATTCCAAGAGACCTCCGGGGCTATAGCATAAACAGTAAATGGACGGGTCAGGTTGCATACCTGACCGGAAATCGCTTCATGACCCAAGCTTACAATCTGTTTAACAACATAGGGAAGTGGGACAGAATCGGGGGTAATCCCACCTTGCGAGTTCGAGCCATTGCCGGAACCGCTTCCACTACCTCCATTTCCTCCACTACCACCCGATCCACCCTGCCCATTTCCTGCTCCGCTACTGCCAGAGCCGTTCTGTACGATTCCTCCTCCAATATTTATCGCAGGTGAAGTAGTCAAGGTCGGAGTGGGAGTCAGCGCCTGTTGCAAGGAAAAGGGGAGTGCGCAACTTAGCAATAGAATCATTGTCAGAATCAGGGTTATTTTTTGCCAGCTAGAAATCTTGCTTGTCATAGAAGTAGCTCCCGCGTTTATTTCATGTCATAAAACATATCAAAATTAGCCACCCAACAAAAAAGGATTTGTATGAAATATCAGTCCGGGGATAAGAAAGACTAATCCCAGGAAATCAATTATTGCATCCCTAGTATATGCCCACTCCTTCGCGGGCTTTGGTTGGCAATAATAACCAGTCAGCAGTTTCGTGACAAATGCCGCAGGTACTTTCCTCGATGAAGAAGTTGCTTATATCACCGAGGCTGCAGGGAAAAATTAGTCAATAAACCATCCCAACCTCAGATTTCAGAAGCGACATAATTTAATTAAGAAATGAAATGTAAGGCAAAGATGTGGTCGTCGTATGCAATTGGGACCATTACAACAGATGTCGAAACGGTACCACCGGATTTCTTTTTCCAGGTTACTTTGATGGTTGAAGGAATTAATTTTTCCATCACCTGGCGATAGGTCCCCGCCAGTGTATCCTGGCTGCTTCGATCGACGAATTCTTCAAAGGAATCTTCCACTTTGGCCCATTCCTCAGGCGAGCGATAACCCATAAGGGAGGCGAACTTGGCATTACACACCTTATGGATATCGTCCAAATAGATATAAATCGCCTGCTGGGAAGAATCCAAAATATCTTTCATTTGCGTTGAAATTCCCTTAATAAGTTCTTCGTGATGGTGCTGTTCGTCTATCATTCATACCTTCTTTCTCTAATTTATCTGAATTATAACTAAGTCCGAATCAAATTGCAAGACTGCAGCCGAATCGATTTGGTGAAAGGTTATAAGCGAATATACCTTTAGGTGTATACTTGCCGCCGACATAGGAGAATACATTGCATGAATAAAGGAATTTGGTACGCTTTGGGGGCGTATATCACATGGGGACTTTTCCCGATCTACTGGAGACTTTTAGCGAATATCCCTGCCTTGCAGCTTTTGGGTCACCGCATAATCTGGTCGTTCCTTTTACTGTTTGGAATTGTGTTGGTTGCACGGCAGGTCAGGGTTTTCCGATCATCACTGAACCGACGGGTGGTGCTCATCTATTCTGTAGCGGCAGTGCTCATCGCCATCAACTGGCTGACGTATGTATGGGCTGTGGGGGCAGGCTTCATCGTGGAAACCAGCCTGGGTTACTTTATCAATCCGCTCCTGGTCGTGCTGCTGGGAGTTATTTTCCTGCGCGAACGGCTACGTCCGCTCCAGTGGCTCCCCATTGGATTGGCGGCTGCGGGAGTGCTCTATTTGACCTTTGCCTATGGTTCTTTGCCCTGGGTGGCGCTCACACTCGCCTTTTCCTTTGGGTTTTACGGCCTGGTCAAGAAGACTGCTCCATTGGGTGCTTTGCATGGGCTGACACTGGAGACAGGTATCCTGATCGTGCCGGCACTTGTTTATTTACTTTTCTCCGAATATACCGGTGCAGGCGCATTCATGCATTCATCGGCGCTCCAGGATGTGATGCTGGTTGGCGCAGGACTGGTGACCGTGGTCCCGCTATTAATGTTCGCTTCGGCAGCGCGTCTTATTCCTTTAACCTTGATTGGCGTCCTGCAATACGTCAACCCGACCATGCAGTTCCTGCTGGGGGTGCTGATATATAGAGAACCTTTTGACCACCGCCGGCTGATCGGTTTTATCGTTGTCTGGGTGGCATTAATCCTGTTCGGACTGGAGGGTTACCTCGCACAACGCAAGCTAAAGGTTATTCCTGCAACGAATTAAAAAAGGCCGCAGGCGAGATTTTCGCCTGCGACTTTTTTTCTGGAGGATGGGGGCTAGTTGCTTTGTGGGTTGGCTGACCTTTTGACCAAAGCGGAGAGAACCAAAAGGATACCCAGAGCAAGGACAATTCCGGGACCAATCAGCCTAGTAATCCACAACGATGTGACCAGGAGAGCCGACATCGCTGCGAAGGCCAGTCCGGCGAAACCACACAGGATGATACCGGCTATTTTCACGCCTTCGATCTTTTTATTCATGCCAATCAGCAGCAACGGAAGGCCGACTGCGAATGGTTCCACAGTCCAGAGCACAGCCCAGGAACTCCACAAGCCGGTAGCTGCGCAAAATTGAAGGACGAGTCCGGTCAGGCCGATGATGGAGGCCGGGATCGCCAGCCAGGGCACCTTCAAGAAGATTGCCATCAGGATGAAACCTATTGCTACACTGATCACTTCCAATGGCCATAGATATGCCCAGATGGACCAGTTGCCTGATATGCTGGCGAAGAAGAGCAGGATCCCCGTGGTCAGGGTAGGAATTCCGGGAATGAACAAACCACTAAGGCCGCGTACTTTTGAAAATATGAATGGGGGCAGGCAGAATAACAAACCTGCCGCCACCACGAAAATCGGCCAGGCTCGGAAGCCGAGCATGATTCCACCGCCAACCGCCCGCATAAGCAGGTTGCCAACCAGGGCCAGTACACCCAAAAGGATCAGAGTTACCCCAAATAAAAGTGAAGTATTTTTTTGCATATGAACCTCCTTTAGGTTCTTGATTATATTGGGCCGCGTTAAATATATCTGGCGGCTTGAGCATCCAGAGAATGAAATTGATATTGAAAACTAACCAATAGATCCTATGTTATTTGGAAAGTATCCCGATGATCAGCGAGAGTACGAAAACCACAACTGATAGGATGAGCAGGATATTCCCGACACGACGAGTCAGCCAGAGACCAGATAATCCACGATGATAAAGCAGGAATGGCGCAATGATCGATACAGCTACAAGAAGAGGTTCCAATGGCCAGAGAAACGCCCAGTGTTGCCATCTTCCGCTCAAGGCATAATACGAAAATAGAAACCCATTCCCAAGAACAATCCCTCCGGGAATAAGCAGCCACGCGCTGGGCAGGGAACTCATCAGTGAAACCAGAAGTATCCCAACCACCACTAATTCCAAAGGCCAGGTGTGCCCAAATACCTTCCAGCCAAAGATCCCGCTTACCCAGAGCATCAGCATATTGGCAATGACAATCCCTGCAACTGCAAGGAGCACCGCTCTCCTTACATTCTGGCGCGGCACATCCGTCAAACCGGACGGCGGTGTGAATATGGCGATGAATTTACTCGGGGAACTGATGGCAGATACCCTATTTTGGCCCAGGTTTCTGCCGGTAGTAACATCTGTATCGCCGGATGCAAAACCGGGGTCAGGGATGTGCTGGCGCGACTGCCCGGAGAACACTGCCACCCCTCCGGTCCGAACAGATGCGTTGCCACTTACCTGGGGGAGGGTGATTGTCTCCGGGATCGGTATACCCGCTTCCTGCGCAGCAACAGACATGGCTTCAGCCATCGAATCTGCGCTTTGAAAGCGGTCATCTGGTTGTTTGGCCAGGGCTTTGAGCGCAACGCGCTCAAAGGGTTCCGGAATATTTGGATCAATTCTGCGGGGCATTGGCAGTGGATCGTTAATATGTTTCATCAATATTGCCAATGGTGTATCGGCATCAAAAGGAACCGTTCCGGTCAGAGCTTCGAAATAGGCAATTCCCATCGAATAAATGTCACTGCGCACATCACAGGTGCCATCCATTCCCTGTTCGGGTGCCATATAGCTCAGTGTACCCATCAAGGCACCTGCCACAGTATATTGCGTCCCGCCGACGATCTGTGCGATCCCAAAATCGGTCAGCACAGCCTGGCCGTGCCTGGTTAACATAATGTTGGCTGGTTTCAAGTCACGGTGGATGATCCCTTCTCCATGGGCATAAGAAAGTCCACCCAGTACATCCATAAAAATGCGCACCATTTCTCCCAATGGAAGGCGTTCATTGCGTACTCGTAACGTGTTCAAATAAGCCTTGAGGGTGTCGCCTTCAAGCAGTTCCATGACCATGTAATACAGGTCATCCTGTGCGTCGAAATCATAAATTTGGACAATATTGGGATGTCGTAAAGCAGCCACGGCACGTGCTTCCCGCCGAAATCGAGCCAGGAACTCCCCATCTTCCACCAGGTCAGAACGAAGAACCTTGATCGCCACGTATCGATCAAGTTGCAGATGATAAGCTTTATAAACCTGGGCCATGCCACCCCGGCCCAATGGCTCGAGGATCCTATATTTGCCGAGGTTTTGTCCATCCAAAAACATGGGAGACATTTCGGGTTTCTGAGAGAGATTTGTTACCATGGGGTTCATCCGATAAGGATGATACCCGAGATGGCTTGAATCAACCTATCATCTGGCTAATATCGAGCTACCTGGTTGCGATGCGGAGAATATCAAATCGACGGGACACGGCTATCAGGTGGCAGTGCTATGAATTTTGTTCTTTATTACGATCTGCGCAGGGCAGGTCTCAGGCAGTCATCAATTTGTATCCCAGGCCGCGTACGGTGAAAAGCAATTGGGGATTGGCGGGATCGAATTCTATACGAGTCCGTAACCTGCGTACCAGGTTTTCGATCTGATAATCGAATATCCCGCCTGCTTCGTATTCCGGCCAGACCGCCCGCCCGATATCATCTTTCGAGCAGACTTGGCAGCGACGTTCGTAGAGATACGCCAGGAGTAGGTATTCCTTAGGCGAAAGACTGACGGCTTTCCGGTTCACACGCACCACTCCAGCAGCTGTATCCACTTCCACATCGGGGATGGGATTATCGCGCGTGGTTGTATCAGGGTCATGGAAAATAAAAGCTATATCCCCCACTTTGATACTGTCATCATCGCGCAGGTTCATCGGTGCCAGGATCCGTTCCCCGTTAAGGTAAGTGCCATTGGTGGAACCCAAATCTTCCACATACCAATGTCGCCCCTCCCGCCGAATGCGGGTGTTCTCGCGTGAAATGCTTTTACTGGCGATAACAATATCGCATTCCACGGCGCGGCCGATGGTGGCGGATTGCCCTGGCAGGCGGTGTTCCTGACCATTTGGGTCAGTGAGAAATGGACCGGAATTATCTAGTGGCATGGGTCTCTCGCTCTTCTTTGTAATTATACACGCGAGGATTATAATTGCCGCCAATTGCATTCATATTTATTATAAGGAGCCAAAGATGGGCAAAAAAAAATCGGGAGTGATTGGCATTCTGACCGGGGGAGGTGATGTCCCAGGATTGAATCCAGCCATCCGCGCGGTTACCATTCGAGCGATCCGCGAAGGATACCAGGTGGTTGGCTTGCGGCGCGGTTGGGCGGGAGTGACGGAAATCATCCGGGAAAAAGATGCCGATAACAGTACCAACTTCCAAATTCTGACCGAGGAAATTGTCAATAAAGCCGGGCGGACGGGGGGCACCTTTTTGCACACCTCGCGGACAAAACCCAGCAAGATGATAAGAGCAGATGTGCCCGTCCATTTGAAGGACGCATACAATGCAGACGAGAATGACCTGACTCAAGAGGTCATTAAAAACCTGAATTGGCTGGGTATCGACTACCTTATACCGATTGGCGGAGATGATACTCTAAGTTATGCGGTTCGCCTGTATCAGGAAGGTCTAAAGGTTATTGCCATTCCGAAAACAATGGATAACGACGTGCCTGGTACAGATTATTGCATTGGCTTCAGCACCTGCGTCACCCGTACGATATCGCTGACCAACAGCTTGCGAACCATCGCGGGATCGCATGAAAGATTTTTAGTTCTTGAAGTCTTCGGACGCTATGCTGGTTTCACCGCCATGCTGCCCACCATGGCTGGCGCGGCGCACCGCTGCGTGATCCCCGAATACAAGTTCAATATCGATAAACTGACTGAATTGCTGGCTTATGATCGGTGTCACAATCCCAGCCGTTATTCCGTGGTGCTGGTCTCAGAAGGCGCAATGTTCGAGGGGGGAGAGATGGTATTTGCCGACCGCTCTACGGATGCCTACGGGCATGCCAAACTGGGGGGTATCGGTGACCTGGTAGCCAGCCGAATCAAGGAACTATCTGCGAAGCACAATAACGGCAAGACCATCAATACCATTGACCAGAAATTAGGTTACATGGTGCGCGGTGGAGACCCGGACGCAATCGACTCGGTCGTCCCGATGGCATTTGGTAATCTGGCGCTCGATCTGCTCCTAAGAGGTATCCATGGAAGGCTCGTAGTGCTTAAAAATGGCCGATATGACAATATGCCTTTGGATGTCGTCACCGGCACCAAGAAGGTGGTCGATGTGGATCATTTCTATGATGTGGAACGATACCGCCCCAAGTACGAAAACTTCGAAATGAAACCCCTGTTCATTATGACCAGTGAAGGTTGACCCGGGTAATATAAATTGAATAGCGCTCCGAATTCTATTCGGAGCGCTATTATTTTAATACCGGACCTAGGCTGTCCTCATTATTAGAATGATCAGAACAGCGGCACAGGACAGGATACAGGTCAATAAAACTATTGTGGTTGCAATAATTACAGCCCGGGTATGGTCATTTCCTATTAGTGGTTTTATTGGTTCGTTCATTTGGTCCTCCAGTTAATTTACCAGGATAAATAATTTAATATACGATGGTTTCTTTAACAGGTTGTATCCATGCGCTGCCAACCTATGGATTCATAAAAAAAACCGCGCCACGTGGCGCGGGAAAGGGAAAGGTCAGTTAGAAAAATTTGCGGGTATTTCAGGCTCTAGCTGCAGCCAATTCCACTTGGGTGTATTTCAGACGCTCCAGCACGGCAGTTGCCACGTTGCTCATAAGTGCGAAGCCAAGCATATTATCAACCTGCATCAATGCACGCAGACCCACCCCGTCAATTTCGACGACCTTGACCGGGATCGTTGCCCGGGCTGAAGAAATGTAAACATAGGGTTCGATGATAGACGAGACTCCCAGCATCTCGCCTGGGGCAATCGACCCGACGAGGGCATTGGATATAGCGCCTTCGCCGCCGCCGCTATAAATAAGGTCAACATCACCTTCGAGCAGTAATATAAGTTTGGTGGCCTGGTTGTTCTCTTTAACCAAGAGCATCTCTTTGGGGTAATTTTTTTCTACTGCGATCATGGCAATCGCTTTAAGCTGGTCGTCAGTGAGCATGGAAAAGAATGGATAACGCCTTAAAAGTTCAATTGAAATCATGTCTCTCTCCTTATTTTGATTCGATTAATTGTAGCACAGCCTCCACAGCTTGAGGTACAGCCGCTTCAACCGGGGGAGACAGAGTTTCGGAAAAATCATACACGTTCTCCGCTTCGATGGCAACGATATGCACGTCTTCATCGCGGGGCAGGGGAATATCCATACTGCGACCAACATTGAGCGCATTACGAAGGGATGTGTCGTGGGCAGCAGTGGTATGACCGGAAGACAGGTCTGGCAGTTCTGTCAAAGGGAACAAGCTCACGGTCCCGATGGGTTTCTGCCCACTGAACAACGAATCCACCAGAATGACGCGCTCGTAGCCGGTCAGTCGTTCCATAAGACTTAGCCCTCCAAGTGAGGCAGTGTCGACCTCGACATCATTCCGGTTGGATGTTTTTCGGGCAATTTCCTCCACCACGCGCCAGCCGACTCCATCATCACCTAAAATGGGGTTGCCAAGTCCGATCACCAAAGTTTTCATATTCGTATATTTAAAAGATGGAAGGTTGAAGCATGTTGCCTTCAACCTTCCAATTTTCAAGCTTAACTGCAGAATTGTTTCATGACACGGACCGGATTGCCATCTGCATCATAAATGGTGACTTCCAGCGGCATCTGGCCAGGCAGGGAATGGGTGGCACAGCCAAAACAAGGATCGTAAGCTCGGAAAGCCATTTCGACCATGTTCAGCAAGCCCTCGTTGACGTTACCCTTCTTTATCAGGCTATCCGCCGCCTTTTTAATGGACATGGTGATTGGGGCGTAATTATTGGTCGTGCCGACAATCAGGTTGGCCCTGGTTACCACGCCGCGTTCATCAGTCCAATAATGATGGGTAAGCGTGCCTCGCGGAGCTTCGACGATGCCCACACCTTCAGTAGGGGTAGCCGTTGGGATGGCATGAAAGTTTGGCGAGGTAATCTCCGGGTCTGTAACCAGTTCCACCCAGCGTTCGGCAGCGTAGAGCAGTTCGATAAGCCGGGCCCAGTGGATTGCGAGGCGTTGATGGACAGGTTTGCCGCCGAGGGTACTGTAGAACTTTTCATATTCCGCCTGGGCCAGGGGAGTCGCCATGCCATCGGCTGCATTGAGGCGGGAGAGGGGTGTAGCCATATAGACGCCGGAATCAGGTCCGTCCACGAAGCCTTTCCAACCAACATTTTTCAGGTATGGGAATTTCAAATATGTCCAGGGTTCCACGTGCTCGGCAATGTTTGCAGCGTAGTCTTTCGGTTCGTACTTGACGTATTCCTTTCCATCTGGTGCGACCACGCGAACTTTACCATCGTAGAAGTTCACTTTATTGTTTTCGTCCACCAGGCCCATATAGTAGGTCTTATGAGTATAAATGTCACCCACGATCAGGTCCAAATAAGTCTTATTGCTCAGGACGATATCGTTGAAGGCTTTCAAGGTGAACTGGGCAAATTCGATTGCCCAACGCCCCATTTGTTCGATTTCCTTGCGCTGTTCCTCGTTAATCCCCTTTGTCAGTCCGCCGGGAATGGATGTGCAGGGATGGACCTTGCGACCGCCGATAATCTCGACCACTGTGTGGCCGTACTTGCGCATCTGGATGACTTTGCCGCCGATTTCCAGGCCGACCTTGTGAATGACGCCCAAAATGTTGCGTTCAGCCACCGGGGCATCCGGTCCCATAATGAAATCAGGACCGCCCAAGGCATAGAAATGGGTGGTATGGTCGGTGCAGTAAAATGCGCTGTAGAGCAATTCACGCAGCATCTTCCCTGTGCGAGGGACTTCCACGTGATAGACTGCATCGGTGGCTTTGGCGGCAGCCATGTGGTGAGCTTCCGGGCAAACACCGCAGATACGGTTGGTCAGGAGGGGCATTTCTTCCACCGGGCGCCCGACACAGAAACGCTCGAAGCCGCGCAGTTCAGGGATCTGGAAGTAGGTATTGGTGACATTTCCTTGTTCGTTCAAGAAAATCTCAATCTTGCCGTGGCCTTCCAGGCGGGTGATGGGGTCGATTGTAATCCTTTGCATGTTCAGTTATCCTTTCTGCGCGAACTTGCTGGAGCGCAACAGGGAACCAGCCAAATTAAACCGATAGAACTGCCCGGCGGGATCCACCAAGCCGTCCAGAATTTTATCAATTTCTTCCGGTTTATTGCTGTCAATGACCGAGGCGAAAGCTGAGATCAGCCGGGCGCCATAGTCCACAACCCCTTCGGCAGGACCGTAGCAGCCAATACACTGCGCCCCGACCGATGGGCAGCGAGCATTGCAGCCGCTGCGGGTGGCTGGGCCGTTGCAAGGAATGCCCTGCTCGAGCAGGCATAGATCAGGGTCAGCGTGAACCAATTGGATACGCCCGAACTCTTTGATAGTCTTAACATTGCGCTTGCGAGGGCATTCGTCACAAACGGTTGAATTTCCAGCGCCAATCGTAGCGCCCTTGGGAGGTAATTCGGCCTTCCCCTGAAGCACCTGTATTACCAGGTCGATGACCGCCGCGATCTGATGTGATTCTGGTGGGCACCCGGGCATGTAATAGTCCACGTCGACCACCTGGTCGAGAGTCCTCAGGACCGGGTAAAGGGTTGGGATGGTGATCGTGCCCTCCGGCATGGCGTAGCTGGGCTGAGGGCGAATGTTTTCCGGGTTGTCGGTAGTGAGGGTCGTGAAAGCGGTATCCAAAACTTCTTTGATGGGTGAGAAGTTGGCAAGACCGGGAATGCAGCCTTCACAAGCACATGAACCAAAAGCCACCAGGATCTTGGATTTCTTCCGTAGCAAGTGTGCAATGTGCTCATTTTCATCGTTGCGGATGCCGCCATTCCAAAGTGTCAGCAGGATCGAGCCATCTTCCATTGCTTCAACATCTTTATATTTGGCATCCATGGCAACGGGCCAGAAGACTACATCAAAGTTGGCATCGACATCCAGGATTTTCTCATGGATATTCAGAACGGCGATCTCGCAACCGCCACAGGATGCGGCCCAGTACATGGCGAATTTAGGTTTGCTCATGCTGTCACCTCCTCCATGATGGGTGTACTGACCGGCTCCGCTGGTTGTGACCAGTTGAGTGGTCCAAGAGCGCGGACTTCCTCGACAAACTTGTTGATCTCTGCAGCGAATATGGCACCTTCCGCGGCGCTGGCCCACAATAACTTTAGGCGTCCAGGTTCGACCCCCAACTGGACCAGCACCCGCTTCATCAAGGCGAAGCGGCGCATGGCTTTGTAGTTTTGTTCGACGTAATGGCAATCTCCCGGATGGCACCCGGAAATCAGCACAGCGTCTGCTCCGCCAGCAAATGCTTTAAAAACAAATGTGGGATCCAGTCGGCCGGAGCACATCAGCCGGATCAGACGGACATTGGGTGCGTACTTCATGCGAGCTGTGCCAGCCATATCAGCCGCACGGTAACTGCACCAGTTGCACGTGAAGCCGATGATGACAGGTTCAAAGGGTTTAGTTTCTTCGGTCATGTCTCACTCTCCTCTTTTATTCTACAGGTACCGCTGCGGTCGAGATGTTCAGCAGGAGTAAACCGTCTATCTGCGACAAGATTTGTTCATTACTGAAACCTGTGCCGCTAATGGCACCTGCCGGGCAGCCTGCCACACAGGTACCACAACCCTGGCAAAGAGCCGGGTTGACTTCAGACACCATTTTATCTTCATGGAAGAGAATGGCATTGAAGGGGCATAAGTTGTTGCAGATTCGGCATCCGGAACACTGTTGCTCGTTTATCGTGGCGCGCACTGGTTCCAGCGCAATTTCCTTCTGCTGGATTTTGCCCAGGACACGGGCTGCTGCTGCGGCGCCTTGGGCAACACTGGCCGGGATGTCTTTTGGACCCTGGACACAACCGGCGATGTAAACCCCTTCGGTCATGGTCGCAACCGGGTCCAGCTTGGGATGCCTTTCAATGAACCAGTTATCCGCACTGCAGGAGATGCCGAACAATTTAGCCACCTCTTTGGAGTCGTGTCGGGCTTGCATCCCTGATGAAAGTATGACCATGTCCACGGGGATACGGCGCTGTTTACCAATGAGCGTATCCTCGACCTGGATAATCAATTTTCCTTCTTCCTCGGGTACCCTGGCCACATTGGTAACCTCGGCCACCTTGCCGCGCACGAAACGCGTGCCCTCTTCGAGCAAGCGTTGGTAGAATTCTTCGTAGCCTTTGCTCGGGGTGCGGATATCTATATAGAAGTTGTAAACTTCCGCACCGGTGCGTTCGTGTACCAGGTGGGCGAACTTAAGGCTTTGCATGCAACAAATTGCCGAGCAATAGGCATTGTAATTTTTATCGCGCGAGCCAACGCAGTGGACAATCCCAACCGTTTTTGGAGCGGTTTTTCCATCGCGCAAAACGATATTGCCTCCTGTAGGACCGGCTGCATTGCATATGCGCTCGAATTCCAGGTTGCTGTAGACATTCGCTAACTTACCATAGCCATATTGTGGGATACGCTTCGCATCGAATAAATCGTATCCAGTGGCGAGAATGATGTTGCCAACTTGAACAGTGATCTCCTCGGCTTTCTGGTTGAAATCAATCGCGTTTGTCGGGCAGAATTTCTCGCAGGCCTTGCAAGTACCTTTCAAGTAATACGTGCAATTGACATCGTCAATAACCGGGTACTTGGGTACTGCTTGTGGGAATGGCACGTAAACGGCTTTGCGGTTTCCCATGCCAGCCTCGAATACAGTATCAACGACCTTCTTCGGACATTTCTCCCAGCAAATGCCGCAGCCGGTGCAATCTTCCGTTCTGATATATCGAGGTTTCTTCTTGATGGTAACAGCAAAGTTGCCGACATAGCCATCTACTTTTTGTACCTCTGACCAGGTCAGCAAAGTGATGTTGGGATGATTGCCCACATCCACCATTTTGGGCGTCAGGATGCACGCAGAGCAGTCCAGGGTGGGGAAGGTCTTATCGAATTGGGCCATGTGCCCACCAATGGATGGTTCGCGTTCCACCAAATATACCGGGAAGCCAGCATCTGCAATTTCGAGGGAAGCCTGAATTCCGGCAATACCTCCACCGACAACCAGGGTGGCGGGGTGGATCGGGACTTTCAAGGGGGTGAGTTCTTCGTTGTGCACCACACGAAAAACTCCACCGGCAATAATAGCTTTGGCTTTTGCTGTAGCTGCAACTTTATCGGTGTGCACCCAGGAGTCCTGTTCTCGAATGGAGACCAGTTCACACAGGTAAGGGTTCAGGTCTGCGCCCTTGCAGGCGTTCCTAAATGTTTTCTCATGCAAATGCGGAGAGCATGCTGCGACAACGACTCGAGTCAGTTTCTGTTCTTTGATATCCTTCTGGATCAATTCCTGACCCAGGCTGGAGCACATAAATTTGTAGTCGCGGGAGATAACAACACCCTTGTCTGCAAGTTTTTCTCCAGCCCATTGACTGACATCGGCAACGTTAACGACACCTGCAATGTTTGTACCGCAGTGACAAACGTATACACCAATTCTTTCACTCATAGGGTTTTCTCCTGTTTTGTATTTTGAGCAAAGGCAAACAATGATGCTCCGGAAATTTGCTCTTTCCCAATCCCCAGGTGACCGGGAACGACTCCAAATGCCAATCCCATCAACTGGGTAAAGTACATGACGGGGATTGAGTATTGAGTGCCAAACTCCCGGTTGACCTGATTTTGATAAACTTCCAAATTTACATTGCACATCGGGCATGTAGTAGCGATCACATCAGCTTTTTGATTAACTGCATTCTGTAAAAGTATCCGTACCATGTCCAGGGCAGCCTTCCGGTTTGTGATAATTAAGGAACCGCCACAGCAGCGCGTCTTGGAAGCATAATCTATAGGATCCGCACCGATGGTCGATAACAAGCCTTCAAAATATTGAGGATTCTCGACATCTTCGTGGTCCTTCCGAGGCCGGAGGATCTGACATCCGTAATAAGGAGCCACCCGAAGGTCCTTTAACGGATTGGTGACTTTATTTTTGATCTCCTCCAAGCCCACATCATTGATGAAAACTTCGATAAGGTGCCGCACTTTGGAAGTACCGGAGACATGCAAATTATCAGCTTCCAGGGCATAGTTGATGTGCTCAGCCAAGTCAGGATCTTTTTGGAGGTAGGAATTGGTAAAGTACGCGTTTTTATAGCAGGCGCTGCAGGGAGCGACAAAATCGAGTCCGGTTTTTTCAGCCTTGGCAAGATTTCGAGCTGTCAGGGTATATGCCAGCAATTCGTCCACAGGGAAATAAGCAGTGGCACCACAGCAATTCCAGTCCTCGATTTCCTTGAGCTCCACTCCCAGTGCGCGTGCAACTTCCATCGCAGAGACATGGTAGCTCTTCCCCAGACTTTCGAGAGAGCAACCAGGGTAGTATGCGTATTGCTTCATGATGACTCTCCTAATGGAATGATTCTCCTCACCATCTGCTGGAACTTTTTAAGCCCCTTGATCCGTTTGGGAAGCAAAGGCATCTTTCCAGACAGAACCAGGCCAGTTGCCATTAAACCTTCCTGAATGATATCGCTCGCACTAAACCTGGGAAGATATGTAGCTGCCAGTAATGGCTCAAAAGATCTCCCAGAGTTCACAATCATTTTCACAAAGGCTTCGGAGAAGGCGGGGCCAATCAAGTCCTCCTGGAATGTACCTTTCCACATGGAATAGCGCTTCAATGCGTACATCATGTCAGCAATATCTATTTCTGCCGGGCATCTGACCGTGCAATTGTAGCAAGATGCACAGGTCCAGTAAGTGTTACTTGCCAACACTTCTTCTTTGAGATCGGCCCGTATCATCCCGATGATCTGGCGGGGAGTATGGTCCATAAATTCAACCGCCGGGCAGGTCCCAGAACAAGTCCCACATTGAAGGCAGTTTGTAATTGGATCCCCATGTGAAGCATACATGAGGTTGGATACTTCAGAGCTAAAAGAAAGGGCATCTACCATTCAAGTACCTCCTGTTCTTCTTTGATTTACGATTTTTTCTCTTCTGCTAATTTCAGCAGCGAACTCACTTTTTCCAATAGAAGTTTGGGTTCCACTGGTTTCTCTAATAATTCATCGGTCTCAACGAAATGAGGATGGACCGGCTGCCCTGGGAACAGGAAAGCGATTTGTTCTCTAATTCCAGTAATGATCAGAACGGGTAGTTCTCTCAATAAAGGGTCCTTTCTTATCTTACGAGCCAATGCGACCCCTTCCGCCCCTCGTCCCATCATGATGTCAAGTAAAAGCAGGTCATAGCGTTTATTTTGTAAAGCCTTAAATCCATCCTTCGGGTTGTAAGCCACGTCCACGCCATAGTCAGCGGTTTCAAGGATGGATTTAATCCCTGAGACATAATCGGGATCATCATCAATGATTATCAGCTTTTTTTGTGCATTCATTTTATATCTCCTTAATACATGATTTAGCTAGTTAATCGATTTTAAAATCGAATCATGTGACAATTAGCTTCGGCAAGCAAATTGCAAATGTAGAACCTTTGCCCAATTCGCTCTCAACTGAGACGGTACCGTTGTGTGCATCAATAATTCGGCGAGTAATGGCTAATCCAAACCCGCTGCTTCTTTCAATTTTCTGCCCGTCCTTACCAGTGTAAAAATCATTAAAAATATATGGAAGGTCTTCTTTTGATATCCCAATACCAGTATCGGCTATTGAAATTACAACATTGTTATCGATTTCTTCAGTCTTTACAATGATTTTGCTTCCTGTTCGGGAATACTTAATGGCATTGCTGAGAACATTCACAACTGTTTCAACCAGCGTCCCTTCGTCTCCGTTGACAAAGGGTAAAGGTTCTTTAACCGAAGAGACTATTTCAACATCTTTACGAGTTGCGGTGGGTAAAACGCTTTCTGTTGCTTTGGAAATTATTGTGGGTATAGAGGTCGGTTTAAAGTTTTCTCGAATCTTCATAAAGTCAACTGATAAAACTCGGAGCCAGGTGAGAATAAGATTGATAAGATCAGTGATATTGGTTTTCATCCGCCCAAAACGGTCTTTTTGATCTTCAGTGAGTTGATTTGACAATTCACTCATCAATACAAACAGGTTTTGTTGGACTGCACCCAGAGGAGCCTTTAGCTCATGGGAAACGATGGCAGCAAATTGCTCCCGTAACATTTCTTTTTCTTTTCTGAGTTGAATGGTTTCCAGAATAAGCGCTCTTTTGTCCAACCCTCTCTGGGTGATCAGCCTAAATTCATCCGGCGTGAAGGGCTTTGGCAGGAAATCATATGCGCCATTTTTCATTGCTTCCACAGCCGAGGTTACTGTCGCAAAGCCTGTAATAACAATAACTACCATAGTCGGATCGGTATCTCGAATCTTTTCGATTACTTCAATTCCTGAAATGCCTGGCATCTTGAGATCAACATAAACCAGGTCCGGTTGGAATTCCTTAACCAGGTCTAAGCCACTGCGACCATTCGTCGCTGTGGCGATCTTGTATGCGCCTCCTTTTAATATGCGCGTACAAGAATCCAGAATAACTTCCTCGTCATCAATGATCAGAATTCTAGACTGTGTTTTCATCTTTCTTGTTTTCTTCTTCTGTAATAATCGGTAATCTCACAATAAATGTTGTTCCTTTGCCAACATCGCTCTCGACTGTGAGGGTCCCATTATGTTCTTTGAGTATCCCGAAACTAATCGCCAATCCTAATCCAACTCCGTGACCAGTATCCTTTGTTGTAAAGAAGGGGTCAAATATTTTTTCCAAATTCTCTTTGGCAATGCCATGACCAGTATCAGTAAATTCCACTTCGATGCAATGGCTAACTGGGTCATGCCTGGTCGATAAAATCAGTTTCCCATTGCCATCCATTGCATCTGCCGCATTGACGATTATATTAATAAACACGCGCTCTATTTGTGATGGGTCAATGATTGTCAAGGGCAGTTTCTCGTAAAGGCTGGATATGATTTGCACATTATGAAACAAAGCCTGCTTTTCAAGGAGTGAAACACACCCTTTCAAAACGTTATTAACGTCACATAAGGTTTTATCGGGTTTCCTTTGCCGTGAAAAATCCAACAAGCCTCGAATGATATCTCTACTTCGGTCAGCTTGGATGACGATCTTTTCGAGCGAATCCCTGGCTTGGTCATTGTCGGGCAATTCCTCTAAAAGTAGGTGAGAATAAGTGACGATTCCCTGGAGTGGATTGTTCAACTCGTGTGCCACATTGGCTGCCAACTGGCCGATGAGTGCAAGTCGTTCAGACTCCATAATCTTGCTTCTGGTGAATTCCTTTAATTTTTCATCGCGCTCTCTAAGAGCCAGTGCCATTTTATTGAAAGTATATGCTAACTTGCCTAATTCATCTGTTGTTGTGATTTCAACTTTTGTATCCAGGTTGCCACTGGCCACTTCCTTGGAGGCTAGTACCAATTTTTTGATGGGGCCAGAAATGCTGCGAGAGAGCAGGTAGGATAATATCGTCGAAACCAACACGCCAATCAGGGCAATGGATAAGAAAACAAGAATAGTTTGCTGCTTGATATCCAGATATTTTTGTTCCAAGATTCCGACATACAGGATACCGATAATTATGTGATTTATGTTTTCGATCGGCTCATAGGCTGTGATATACCAGTTATTCACAACATATGCTCTCCCTACATAGGGTTTTCCATTGACAACGACCTGGTTGTATACCTCTTCTGAAACACGTGTCCCAGTCGCTCTTGTGTCATCTTCATTCTTGACGTTTGTCGAAATCCTCAGGTCATCTTGAAAAATCGTGGCAGTACCGATATCCTGACCCTTATATTGTAGGTCTTGAAAAACGGTACTTTTGATCTCGTCAACTATCTCAAAATTCCGATTCAGTAAAATGCCACCATATAAGATTCCAAGCAGATGATTCTGGTAATCGAAGATCGGCGCAGCTGCTTCCAGCATCATCCCGGATGTTTCCTCGGTCTCGCTCCTTAGCCTGGCCATAGGGGTATCAATAAAAATAAAACGTGCCTGATCGGCCAGCGGTTGCGATTCTAAATTTAAATCGTCAGCTGCCAAGATTATTGAGCCAGCAACCGGAACATTCCTAGCCATCACCGCGGCAACGAGGTCATTATGATTTTGGCTGTCACCTGAGAGATTCGTATTATTGGCACGCAAAAGAACCTTCCCCGAGGGATCGGTAATATTTAATAAATCAAGACTTTCACCTACCTTTACCCGCACCAGCTCCACAGCAAAACTTTGGATATCACCGGATATTAGTGCATCTTTTATATAAAACCGGTCAGCTGTCAATCGGACTACATCGTTAAGGTGGTTTAACTTGCTAAGATAAATTTCTCGTGCCGAGTTAAGATCACGCCCGACTTTCTCCTGGGCTTCTGTCACGATTCGGTCGCTGATCAGTTGAATGCCAACGGAGGTGAAAACGGCACTGGTGATGACAATGATTAGTAGGAAACTCAGGATGAGCTTGGTAGCGATGGGTATCCTTAAGCCTCTCTTACTGTTATTCATAATGTTCGTACGTGCATCAAAGCGCAGCGTGGACCAGTTCGATCAAGTCCTTGACTTCGATCCTGCTCTCGTTGCCAGTGGTTTTTACAGCATCACGGAACATGGTGACATCCTTGGGGCAAGCAACGACGAAAGTTGCCACTTTACCCAGTTTTACCGCTTCGCGAATACGGGATTCGCTGGGTCTTTCTTTGATTTCACCTTCTGGCATCCAGATGCGTCCACCGCCTGCACCGCAGCAGAAAGAACCATCATTGTGACGCGGCATTTCGATCAATTCGCAACCGGTCGCAGCGATCACCCGACGAGGTGCATCGTAAACACCATTGTAACGACCCAGATAGCATGGATCATGATAAGTTACTTTGTAGCCCAGTTTCTTGCTGAACTTTAGTTTCCCGGCGGTGATCAACTGGTCAAGCAGTTCAGCATAGTGCAATACCGGGCGGTTCACGTCTCCGTTGGTCGGGTATTCGTTTTTGAGCGTGTTGTAAGTGTGTGGATCGGTGGTGACGATCGCGTGATAAGTGCATTTACCCATCGCCATGGAGTTTTTCTCCACCAGCATTTCAAAAAGACCTTCTTCCCCAACGCGACGCACATCGTTGCCAGCATTCCGCTCTGCGTCGTAAAGAATACCAAAATCAAGACCAGCCTTACGGAACACTTCTGCTGTCTTGACCGTCACATCCGTTAACGTAGGACTGTAGGAAGCATAATCGCCAACAAACCATAGATATTCCACCGGTTCGCGACGGGCATCTTTAATGGGAGGCTGAATTGGTTGAGTCCATCGGGCACGCATCCGCTCAGACTGTCCGAATGAATTACCGTAGCGGCCTAAATTGGCGAGAGCGTCTTGCAGCTCTGTACCCACACGTCCTTCGATCACCAGGAAGCGCCGCATGTCCACGATAGGAGAAATGTGTTCGATGAAAAGTGGACATTCTTGATCGCATGCAAAGCAGGTCGTGCAGGCCCATAAGACCGACTCAGAGATCACATCGCCGACCAATGTGCGTGCCAGAGTGGCCTGTGTCGTACTGTTCGAGGCATGAGCTCTCAGAGCGGCTCCGCGCTCTTTGAGGTTGTCCCGTAATTCCATCATGAGCAACTTCGGGGAAAGGGGCAGGCCACTTGCATAGGCCGGACAGACATCCTGGCAGCGGCCGCACTCAGTGCAGGTGTAAAAATCAAACATCTGGCGCCAGCGGAATTGTTCAATTGCACTAACGCCAACCTGACCATTCAGATCCATCGCCGCTGGCAACCGGCCGTGCGGCTCCAGATTGCGGAGGAGGACAGCGGGCACGGAAGTGATAACATGAAAATGCTTACCTTCCGGCAGTTCAGTTAAAAAGAGCAGGACCACTCCCAGGTGAGTCCAATAGGCGATCTCTTTGATCAGTTCTTGCGTTCCGGCAGCTGCTCCGGCAAACACCTTACCGACAGCCGTTGAAATGGGACGCCAGACAGACAACGGATCCTGCCCAAGATTGATGCGGATGCCATTCATCACCAGCAATGAAAGCATGATGGTGAAGATGAACATCAATACCATTACGCCCTGGCTTTTGTGACTGCCAAGGTAGCGTTTGGGATTGACGATCAAGCGCACGACGAGCGCGTAAATAACCGCGATCATCACGAATACTGCGAACAGATCCTGAAGTAAAGCCAGAGGGCCAAAACTCCCGATCAGCGGAAGTAAAAAGTGAGGATTTACGAAGCTGACCAATCCCTCAACAATCGCCTGAAGTATGGTCAGGGAAAGAATTAGGAATCCCCAAAAGATGAAGAAGTGACCTGTCCCCGGGATTAAAACGCGGAACAAGCGGAATTGTCCAGCTACGTAAACAATAACGCCCTTGATCCGATCCCCCCATTTTTTATAGGGACCGCTGCGCTGACCAAGACGCAAGTTTGCCCAGAGCAGCTGATGGACCCGCCAAAGGAATATCCCTCCAGCGACCAGCAAGGCAAGAAGTACGAGGACTGACTTGATCTCATCGTAGGTCATCGGTCTACCCACCCTTGGATTGCTTGACCTTCTCAGTCAGGACTTCGATCAGATCGAACAGATCTATTTCGGAGCCATATTTTGCTACTCCGAAAATTGGTGCGACCGGATCGGTGTTAATGGCAATGATCGTATCACTATTGGTAATCCCCTCCACGTGTTCGGGAGCGCCGCTGATTCCCAACGCAAGGTATATCTTGGGTTTGACGCTTTTCCCCGATTTACCCACCAAACGGGTGGTTGTCAGCCAGCCCTGGTCTATGACCGGGCGCGAGCCTGATACTGCACCACCAAGCGCCTTGGCTAAATCCTCGGCCAATACGATGTTATCCTTGTTCTGAATGCCGCGGCCCACAGAGACAAGAATCGGCTCTTTGGTAATATCTACATCGCCTGATTCTGGCTCGACGTATTTAGCCAGCGTGACTCGTAGAGATTCCAATGCGGGTGTTTCTACCTGGGTTATAGGTGGTGATTGAGTACCCATTCCCTGTTCGGCTTTATATCCGCCGGGGACCATTGTGACCAGTGCGGTTAGGCCAGGCAAGTCCCCCTCAGCCATAATCTTGCCTCCACAGATTTGACTAACAAATTTGCCGCCTGGGCTAAAACTTCGGCAGGAACTAATCATCGGCAATCCCAATTTAATGGATAGTGTACTGGCGAGATCGGTACCAATGGACGTACTGCCAAATAAAACCGCCCTCGGCTGATCCCTGCTAATCAGGTTGGCGAGGGCTTTTTGATAGGCGTCGGATGTAAAATCAGCCAGTGCCGGATGATCAATATATAGGACTTTGTCTGCAGCCAGGAACTGTCCTGAACTTGCTGAAGGATTTCCAACCAGTCCTTGTGCATTGTGACCAAGCAGAACTGCGACAACACTCCCACCCATATCTTTTGCAAGTTCGTGTGCTCCGGCCAGCATCACACAGGAAATTTCCGCCACTTGCCCACGTAAATGCTCAATGACTACATAAATATCCTGATTCATCGTGGTTCTCCTCTCAAAGCACGCCCAATTCTTTGAAAATACCCACCAGTTTGGTGGCAACCTCTTCCGGACTTCCGGTGAGCATCGTAGCGCGTTGACCTGTCTCAGGTTGGAACATGCGACTTATGGTTGGCCCGCCAACCATATCCAGACCAGGCGCCGTCCGTTCTTCGATAGTGGAGGTCTTCATCATTTGGCGTACTTTGCTGACAGCCACATAGCGTGGGGGCTGTTCTGCAGCCTGGATCCCTAATATTGCCGGCAGAGTCACATCCAGCTCGGCGATCAACCCACCGGGATATTCTTTCCTGGCTTTGGATTTACCCTCTGCCACGGAAACTCCCGATATATACCCCACATAAGGCATTTCAAGGCATCCTGCGAGCAGGGGGCCCAGAGAACCATCCAGGTCGTTATTTGCCTGTACTCCTGTAAGGACCAGGTCAGGTTGAAGCTCCTTGACAACGCCAGTGATGGCACGGGCAAGGGCGTGGTTGTTTACCCCGACAAAATCTCCCTTGATTTTTATCAACCGGTCTGCGCCTTTTGCAGCCGCAGTGAAGAGTACATCATCCACTCCCTCGATATCCAGCGCCACCACCGTAACCTGGGCTCCGCCGCGCTCTTTAAGGAGGATGCCTTGCTCGATGGCATGGTCATCGAATTCGTTGATGATCATACGCAGCCAGGCTGTATCAAGTGCCTTGCCGCTGGTGTCTATGGTTAGTTCTTCAACCAGATCGGGGACAAGTTTTGCGAGGATTACGATATTCATTTTTGCCTCTCTAATTGCCCATCGCTTCATTCAATAATTCTGCGACGTCCATGACTTTGAGCTGTCCGGCTCCCTGAACCGTCTTGGCAGCGTCTTCAAAACGTGGTGTTTCATACGGACAGGCGACCGCCAAAATATCAGCACCGGTTGCGAGAGCTTCACTCACACGCCATTCAGATAGGCGTACATGCGCTTTTTCCCATTGGAAACCATCCAGCCACATCCCACCGCCGCCACCGCCACAACACAGGCTGTTCTTATGGTTGTGGGACATTTCCACCAATTCCAAACCTGGAATGGCTTGTATCAGTGCGCGAGGCTGGTCATAAATCCCGTTGGCTCGTCCCAGATAGCAAGGATCGTGATAGGCCACTTTCTTTTTTAGTTCATTCTTCAATAAGGGTTTCAGTTGTTCGAGCCGGTCGGCTAAAAACTCGGTATAGTGGCGGATTGGAAAAGAGATGCCAATCCCAGGGTATTCGTTTTTAATGGCGTTATACGCGTGTGGATCGGTTGTGATGATTTCGTTGAATTCGTATTTGTTGAATGCCATCCCATTCTTCTCAGCCAGCATTTCGAATAACCCGCGTTCCCCGGCCAGGCGCTGCGAGTCTCCATCGCTGGATTCCTCAGGGCCGAGGATGCCGAAATCCACCCCAAGAGCATTTAGCACTTTAGTCAGAGCCTTCGTTATTAGTTGAACCCGGGGGTGGTAGGATGGGTAATCACCCACAAACCACAATACGTCCACCTTTTTTCTGACTTTCCCCATGATTTTGACTTCGGGAAGGATCCCAGTTGCCCAGTCTGCCCGTTTACGGGGAGATTCTCCGAGAGGATTACCATAACGTTGAGAGTTCTCCAATGCACTTTGAAGTTCAGCGGGCACATTGCCTGCCAGGATCAATTCTTCCTTGGTACGAGCCATCAGGCCGGGTGTTAAAGGGATTTGAGCCGGGCAAACTGCGGTACAGGCGTAACAGGAAACGCACATCCAGACGGTATCGGTGTCCAACACTTTCTGAAATCGATCTGCCCGCAATTGGGCAATCATCCTGCTCGGTGGATGAACCATTAAGTAGCCGAAGGGGCAAATACCACTGCAATCGCCGCACTGCAAACAGAGTCTCAACCTTTCGCCGTTCGGCGTTGCCTCAAGGACCTGGTCGTAAAATGATTGCGTACCTGTTCCATTTGCGGTCATGATCACCTCACTCCAAGCTTTGGAAGAGCTGGTATACGATTATATGAAATCGTGGATGCGCTCCTCCTATTCATTAGAATCTTGATTCGGAAAAAATACCAAGTATGGCATTATTCTCTCATTAGTATGTTTTCTTTAGAGGCAAATCACCAGTGGGGGAAGTCATTCGTTCCTGTGACGAAACTCACAATACAATATTCGAGTATAATCTGCCCGCATTCTGACTAGGAGAGTACGTAATGAATTTTGCAATGTGGAAGAAAGCCTTAACGGTCATACCGAACGTTTCAAAAGAAGAGTGGGACAAACTGGATATTATCTCAAAATGGCTCATCAGTTCGCGGGCTGCGGTTTTGTTAATGACCCTGCTCTCTGCGGTACTGGCCGGGTTGTTTGCCTGGCATGACGGCTACAAGATCAATCTGCTCATTTGGTTCATCCTGGTAATTGGACTGGTGTTGTCGCATGCAGCCAATAACATCTTTAATGACTACACCGACTACTCGCGTGGAGTGGATAAAGACAATTACTATCGCACCTTGTATGGTCCCCAACCAGTGGCAGATGGTCTCATGACCAAACGTCAGCACCTGACTTACTTCGCAATTACGGGGTTACTGTCACTGGCATGCGGTATAGCTCTCGTTGTGATAAGCGGCGGCGGTCTTACCTGGTTATTGCTCGGGCTGGGAGCTTTCTTTGTCCTGTTCTACACATGGCCTTTGAAATACATTGCGTTGGGAGAAATCTCGGTACTGATCGTCTGGGGACCGCTGATGGTAGGGGGGGGATACTTCGTGCTGACGCATGTCTGGTCTTGGAATGTAATTTGGGCGAGTTTACCTTATGTACTTGGGGTGACCACGGTTATTTTTGGCAAGCATATCGATAAAATGTTGATCGATAAAGCCAAGAAGATTTTCACTCTACCGGTGCTGATTGGAGAAAAGGCAGCCCGCTATGCTGTGCTGGTCATGATGGCCCTGCCGTACTTGCTGGTTCTCGTTTTCATTTTCACACGCTATTTCACACCCGTTCTTATATTGGTTTTTGTAGCGGTTCCCACTCTCCTGAAATTGGTCCCGCAGTTTCTAAAACCCAAGCCTGAAACCCGCCCCGAAGGATTTCCCGATGGACAGGGTGGTTGGCCGCTGTACTTTGCTCCGCAGGGATTTGTCAATACGCGCGCCTTTGGCACCTGGTTCATGCTGGCAATGATCCTGGACGTAGTCATTCGGGTGGCCTTCCCCCATTTTTGGGTTTTGTAGCTGGGATATTAAGGTAAAGGTTGTCTCAAATGAGACATCCTTTTTTTCTTTGGCAATAATGACTCAAGCATGTGAGCAAAGTAATAAGTTATTTCGCCAGGTACCAATGGTTGATGCGTTTTTTTAAGATTGGTGTATAATGTTTGAAATTCTTGGAAAATCCAATTAAATTATAAATCATGAATGGCGCCATACTTCTGCTCATAGAGGGCAACCACGCAGATCATCCCTCATTCACTCCTGCCCTGCGGAAAAAAGGTTTCGTAGTTGAACTGGCCTCCAGTGGTACGGAGGCATTGACGCGAATGGCAGACGGTTTTACTCCGGAACTTGTTGTGGTCAACGCAGCCACACTGCGGAGCAGTGGGAAGCGGATATGCAAGTCGCTGCGGGAAAAAGCCGCCAGTCTTCCCATCTTGGTCATCCTTGATGAGGATCGAGGCGTGGAGAAAATTAATGCGGATGCCATTCTTTCCCTTCCATTTACTGCCCAAAAACTGGTCAACCGCATTCGCCATCTCCTGCCCGGTGACGGTAAGGACAGCATCCATGCCGGACCGATCCGGCTGGATGTGGAAAAACGAATGGTTCGATGCTCGGGGAAACAAGCCCGCTTGACACCGAGATTGGTGGGCTTACTTAAATTATTAATCGAGCACCGCGGTGAAGTTATTGAGCGCAAAGCTCTTTTTTCGAAAGTCTGGGAAACCAATTACACCGATGACACGCGCACACTGGATGTGCATATATCCTGGCTGCGGCAAGCCATTGAGGCTGACCCGGACGCTCCGCTATTATTAAAAACGATCAGGGGAGTGGGATACCGGCTGGACGTGTGATTGAATAACTACGAAGACTATATAGTTCATAGAAATGGGATGGTGATAAGCTGTCCCGTTTTTATTTCAGGAAAATTAATATTGCGAACTTAAATCGCAATAGCCATGCATTTACAAATCATTTATGTATATTTCAATTGCTTCTGGTGCAGCTATCCATTTTCCTGTTGACGAATCCTTTTTGATCGTTTTGGGTATTTTTACTTTTCCCTGAGCAAAAAGTAAACCTTTTTCGGTGAGTCTTCTTTTAGAAGATGAAGGATGGTTTTCAACTAACTGCCATGGTTCTAAACTTAGCTTACTGTGGTTGCCGTACGCTCCAGGCCCGCAAAAAAATAGAATTTCTCCCGTCCGAAATTCCCTTGGATTTCCATTATTCCATAAAGCCATTATTACAGATTTAAGGTGACTTGCAAACGAATAGCTTTGCTCTGAGGATGTCAATTTTGGTAAATGATGAAAATTTACGTTCTTAAATACGGGTAAATCCATTAGAGTTTCACCGAGATAAAGTCTGGGGGATGAGTTATCCGCATTTGTCTCTACAAAAGATTTTAATGGTCCAAAGAGTTCTTTTAACCCAATCAAACTATCTTTGTTGTCTATCCCACTTTTCGCTATCTCAAAAATACCTTGGCTAAATAAACCACCTTTTTGATGGATATTTATAGATGTTTGAAGATCGGAACATGAACATAAAAGTGCATAATTACTTGCACTACTTGCTTTGATTTTGTCGTGCATTGAATTAATCGCTGTGGATGGTGGTACCAATGCATCTGCAGCTTTTCCACTATAACAAGCGTCAATAATAATCACGGGTGCGACATCTACTATTGAAAGTGCTTCTAAAAGTTCGCTAAATCTGAATGTTGTCAATGGCAAAACCGCTTTGTCATCTATTAGAAAATTGGTATCATTAGTACAAAATCCGAAATCATCATGGCCAATTGCTACCCCATGCCCCGAAAAGTAAAAGATGAGAATATCTCCCAAAGCAGATCGTTCGTGTGTATAAGCACTTATTATTTCCCGAAGATCTGAAGAAGTTGGGTCTATTTTCGCTACGAATTGTTTGTCTTTAAATAGAGCTGTATTCTCTGATGAAACTAATAATTTATGAAGGTTTTCTACATCTCGTTTTGCCCCTTTCAATTGTGGCATATGTTTATAGTTTTCAACCCCAACTGCAATTATCGTAATTCTAGAAATTGTTGATAGTTCCATATTAACCCTTTCCACGAACTTCCGCATTATTCAATTATTCATTATACTTTGCTATAATTGCTAATATAGAACTTTCATTCTATAAATATAATTGTTAAAACTGGATATTTATGAATAAGATATATTTTGGTGATAATCTACCAATTTTACAAGGTCTCGAAAGTGAATCAATAGATTTAATATATATTGATCCTCCTTTTAATACTGGTAAAGTTCAGAAGCGAACTTCAATAAAAACCATTCAGTCAGAAGATGGCGACCGTAAAGGTTTTCAAGATAAGAGATATATAACTGTAGAAATTGGGACAAAATCATACTATGATTCATTTGATAATTTTATCGATGATTTTTTACAACTAAGAATTAAAGAGGCTTATCGGATTCTAAAGCCACACGGTAGTCTATATTTCCACATTGACTACCGAGAAGTTCATTATTGTAAGATATTTTTAGACACAATATTTGGACGTGATTGTTTCATGAATGAAATTATTTGGGCATATGATTATGGTGGTCGAGCTCGATCAAAATGGCCAGCGAAACATGATAATATTTTATTTTATGTTAAAGACCCAAAGAATTACACATTTACAACAGCAAATCTTGATCGAGAAGATTATATGGCACCAGGATTGGTTCGCCCTGAAAAAGCGAAAAAAGGGAAATTACCGACTGATACATGGTGGCCTGGATATGTTGGTGGGAAGCAACATTATGATGGAAGAAAACAACTCACAGATACTTGGAAATTTAGCAATAGGGATATAAACGATAATTGGTGGATGACCATTGTTCCAACAAATAGTAAAGAAAAGATTGGGTATCCTTCTCAAAAACCAAGGAGATTGATAGACAGGATTATTAACGCGTCCTCACTACCAGGCAATACAGTTCTAGATTTTTTTGCCGGAAGTGGAACGGTCGGTTCAAGTTGTCATGATCTTGGACGGGATTTTATATTGGTTGATAATAATCTTGCAGCCATGCAAGTTATGGCAAGACGCTTTTCCAGTTTTGAAGATATTGAATGGTTTGGTTTTGACCCTACACCTTATATAGAAAAGCAATTACCAGAATCCAGTAAAAAGTATTCATCAGAAAAATTTCATAATTATAAGCCCGATTTTGAGCAATTAATTTCCATTGGGAGTTATCTGCAAAAAGATCTCAAGGATAAAAGCGAAATGTGGGAAGGGAGTCCCTTTGAATGGGTGCTTCAATTCTCGGCGAGGCAGAAAAGTGCTTTTGGGAGGCAACTTCTCGATTCATGGTGTCAATCAAAAGGGTTAATTACAAAAAAACCAAAAGAAAGTAGCGAAAGTTTAATAATAAATGGGAGAAAAGTTGCAATAAAATTTTCAACACTCTGGACGAATCATGTTTATAAATTCCAGCAAATTCGCCAAGAAGGTTATGATCATATCCTTTGTTTTGGTTTATCTCCAAACGAGGCTCATTGTTGGCTTATTGATCGAGAATTTGTAATAAAAAATGCCTCCCCTCAACATAAAGGCGCTGCTGAATATTGGTTTGTTGTAAACCCCAAATTTCCTCCAAAATGGATTAATAATTGTGGAGGAACCCTTGAAGAGGTTCTGCAATTATTGAAAAATATGTAGTAATTGATGTTACTTGCTTATTGATTCAATCTTTGCCTTTAATTTCGTCCTACATGTAAATAAAGCAATTTAGACGAGGGGACCTCACTTAGACTATTTTCATACAGGGATAATATAAAAAAGAACAAATATCAAGATTTTTACCAGCTATAAAGGGTCATTTCAGAAGTGGATATCAACAACTGTCCCAAAGCCACGGGTATCCAGGGTTTTTTTGTTAATTTCATCGAATCCAGCTGTGGGGGTACTCCAGCGGAAAAGCCACTTGGCATCCTCGTTGCGCATGTTGACGCAGCCGTGGCTCATGGGGAGACCGAAATTATCGTGCCAGTAAGTGCCGTGGAGGGCATGCCCCTGCTCTGTAAAGAAGCTGCACCACGGCACACCGGCAAGGACGTTTTCTTCATCGCTGGCGAAACGATCACTGGCGTGCATTCGACGTGAGGGCAGTTTATCCTGGATATTGAAATGCCCGGTGGGTGTATCAAACCCTGAAAACAATCCTGTGGAGACATCCGCAGTTAAAACTGCTAGGTCTTTTTCATAACAGACCAGGGTTTGTGTTTTCAGGTTTACATCAATCCGCTTTTTACCAGCCGGCACCTCGGGAGAGAGAGGGGTGATCTCGCCAGGCGAAATTGGGCGTAGTTGTGAGGTCGGTATGAAATAGGTACTCTCATCGGCCTCATCCTGGAGCGAATACCACGCTTTTCCATCCGGACCGGCTTCTATGCCGGTAATCCAGTGGATCGTGCTGTAATAAGCCCGGTAGTCATATGTCCATCCATCCATTTTGTTATAGCGATAGATCTGGACATAAGGGACAGTCAGTTCGGCGAGGAGTTTTGTATCGGGGACAGAGTCCAGTGGTGGGTTGTAATGAATGCACACCTTTTGCAGACGTGCCCGATGCATATACCCTCCATAGACGCGATACCAGATCGGGTTATAAAGAGGGGTTGCAGCCTGTACCGTCTCATATATATGTACCAGGTCATCTCGGTTCCACGTTCTGACAATTCGGCTTGTTTCGTCGGGTTTTTGATAAACACTGACCGAATGGTATGCCACGCGCACCAGGTCGATATCTTCAAACCCGGTAAATTCCGGCAAGAATGGGGTGAAAGCCAGGCTTGCCAGAGCAAGGCCTCCCAGTTTTAGAAACTCACGTCGAGAAATTGGTTTCATGGATGTGAATTGTACCTGAAAACATCCGAATTGTAACACCCGCATAAAATAAAGGAACCTCCGGGGTATTTCCGCCTCGGAGGTTCCTGGTTGGTCTTATTTCCTTTAACCCGCTTCCACGGGTGTTGGGACCATATCTTTAAGAATGTAGTTTGTTATGGATATTGTATGCGTACAAACCCCCCGGGAGCGGAAATAGTCGCAATCACAATCCCATTTATTGTTGGCAAATTTGACCATGTGGGAATTGTTCTCGCCGTCAATTTTCACAGTGAAAGACTCGAAGTGAAAGCGGTGTGGTTCTTGAGAGTAACGCTTGGCTTTGTCAATCTTGCCGATCATTCCAGAGTCCATTTTACAATCTCCTTGATCCAGAAGATGGGGAAAGGCACGCGCAACACCAGCGTGCCTTTCAGGTAAATAACGGGTATGTAATAAAAAGCACTCGCATAGGCAGGTACTCTATTCACAGTATAGTGCGGATTCTTTGTAAAGTCAATCAGCGCATGGTCATTTTAACAGATCGTATGGCAGACGTTTAGTAAGCGTAGGGGACGCGTTAATCAATTAAAGCCCTGGTTTGCAGGTGTTCGTCCCCGTTATATTTTCGCAGTTGTGGCCATTTCAAGACAATAAGTGCCGTACCGACAATACAGCCTATCCCTCCTGAGATAATGGCAGCCGGGACTCCGAATAAGGCGGCGACGATCCCAGATTCCACTTCTCCGAACTGGGGACCTCCCTGAAAGAAAATCTGGTTGACGGACGTCATGCGCCCCCGGATGTAGTCTGGAGTATTCAGTTGACGGATGGTATTGCGGATGATGGTGCTGACCGCGTCTGCGGCGCCCATCAGGATCAAAGCCAGCATTGCGATAGTGAAAAGAGTGGTAGCCCCGAACAATACCGTGGAAGCACCAAAGATGACCACCGCAATGAGGAAGGTCAATCCCTGTTTGTGAAGTTTTTGAACCTGCGATACGACAATTCCTGCTATCACCGACCCAATCGCCTGGGCTGAAGATAACCAGCCATAGCCGATCTCTCCCACTTTCAGGATATCCTTGGCAACAATGGGCATCATAGTATTGGCTGAGGCGAAGAAAGTGGCAACGAAATCCATAAGCATTGTGGAAAGAATGATCGGCCTGGTAAATATGAACCGGACACCATCAATGGCGGCACTCAGATGAATGCCGGATTTCTTGGAATCCTGCGTGACAGGGCCGATTAATATCAGGGCGACAATCACCGCCAGGAACGATATGGCATTAAAAAAATATGTGTACCCCTGTCCAAGCGCGACGATGACAATCCCGCTTAAAGCCGGTCCGAGGATCGAGCCAGCATTATTGGCGATCGATGACATGCTGAATGCACTCGTTAAATCTTCTGCAGAGACAATATTGGGTATCATTGCCTGGCGGGCAGGACCATCAAAGGCCAGGGCAGTTGCCTGGACTGCTGTCAGCAGATAGATATACCATATGGTAATTTGCCCCGTAAAGGTCAGGATCGCCAGCACCAGCGCCACCAGGGCCATGGCGGTTTGAGTGACGAAAAGAATCCAGCGACGGTTTAAAGTATCCGCAGCCGGTCCCCCGATAAATGAAAATATGATGATGGGCAGGATGCGTGCCAGGCCGATCCCACCCAGCGCCAGGGGCTGCGGATTGCCGGTGAGAATGCGGATATGCCAAAAAATAGCTGCAACTTGCATTTGTGATCCGGCTATGGAAACAAGTAACCCGAGCCAGATATAAAGAAACCGTTGGTTACGAAGGGCAGCAGGTATTGTAAATTTCAAAGGAAACCTCTAAATGAAAAAGGTTTGAGGCAGAAACCACCCCAAACCTTTTAAGGGTCGCTCAGTCCGCCTAGGTACCCCAATCGCGCAGATACAGGAAGTCATATCCCACTGTGCGGCCGCTGAGCTTGGCGATCGGAGGCAGGACGCGTTTGAACTGATTTCTGCGTACACGCTCATAAACCAGTCGGATAAATTTTTCACTAAACCCTGCTTCCACACATTCCTCCGGATGGTATCTCTGGTCCACCAGGAGATAGAGCAGTTTGTCAACTTCAGCATAGCTGAATCCGAGCTCTCCCTCGTCAGTCTGACCGGTCCACAGGTCCGCAGAGGGTGGCTTTGCGATGATTGCATCCGGGATTTCCAGAGCCTGCGCCATTTGCCGTACCTGCGTCTTGTAAAGGTCACCAATCGGATTTAAAGCGCAAGCCGAATCGCCGTATAAGGTGGTATACCCGAGCAGGATTTCGGTCTTGTTGCCTGTCCCGATGACGAGTCCCTCGAATGCTGCGGATTGGTCATAGGCAACGATCATGCGGGCGCGCGCCATGATGTTCCCTTTCCGGATTTCGGACATCCCCGGTCCCAGGGTAATCAGCGGATCGACCATATCGGTGATCGGGATGGTCACGGATGGACACCCGAACTGGTCGATCAAGATCTGGGCATGCTTGAGCGAGTCGGGAGATGAGGTCTTGTAAGGGCAGCGGATGGCCAAAACGTTCTCTGGTCCCAGAGCCTCGGCTGATAGTCCAAAGGACACCGCCGAATCGACCCCGCCAGATAAATTGATCACAGCACGGGAGAATCCGACCCGCGTTATTTCAGAGCGGATAAATTCCTTCAGTACTTTACGAACTAGATTGGCGTCAATGGACAGGTTAATTTCCATATATTGCTCCGGAAGGGTTTCCAGACGTGGGAGATAATTGCAAGGACTTTATTTATTAAGAATCCTCTCCAGTTCATGCATCACCAATTCGGGGCGCTCATCCCTCAACACCGGCAGGCGGGCGCGCGTGCGGTGCAACTGGTTCAGGTCGATTTCAGTCTTGGTAAGGGATTCCTCAAAATAGGGGGCCTGACAAAGTAATTTCCCGTCCGGATCGAAAATGGTGGAACCACCCCAGAAATTAAGTCCATCTTCGAATCCTGATCGATTAGTGTGGGCTACGAAGATGGTGAAGAGGCTTGCGTATGCCCGGTTGGTTTGCTCCACCCAGGTGGATGATTCCAACTTTGGTTCGTCGCTAATCCCTCTTCCAGGTGAAGCAGATGAGAACAGCAACAAATCAGCTCCATCCAGCCAGAGCAGGTAAGGCGGGGAAGCATGCCAAAAATCCTCGCAGATCAACATTCCAAAACGACCAAAGCGGGTGTCGAACGCTCTCACTGAACGGCCGGGAGCGAAGAAACGACCCTCGTCGAACAAACCATAAGTGGGCAAATACAGCTTGTGGTGAATATGGACAACCTTCCCTTGAGAAAGATATGCGGCGGCGATGTAGAACCGGTGACGGGAGTCTTCATCCACAAAGCCGACCAGCATGTCAATGCTTCGGCTGGCGGTGAGGAGATGCTTAAAAATAGGATCATCGGTTTCAGCCCGACAGGAGACAACAGGGACGAGATCTTGAAGAACATAGCCGGTCAACGAGAGTTCTGGAAAAACCAGAATATCCCCGCCGTCCTGTACGGCCTGTTTGACAAGAGTCAGGTGCTTATCCAGGTTGGCATGAACATTACCTAACGTAGTGTTGATTTGGGCGAGCGCGAGATTGAGTTTCATAATCATGAATATAAAATACTGTACAAACATGATTATACTTGACACCATGAAACTTAATAAAAGTATTGTGCGCTGGGTCCCTGCCTTTGCAGTAATGGTCATCATTTTTGGCTTGTCGTCCTTTCCATCCCAGGATCTGCCCAGTTTTGGTTTATTTGATCTAATAGTTAAAAAGGGAGCGCATATGCTTGGTTATGGCTTCCTGGCACTGGCGACCTGGTATGGCTTGCGTTTTGATAAACACCTATGGTGGTTGGCACTGCTGCTCACTTTGCTGTATGCTGTTTCAGACGAGTATCATCAATCTTTCGTGCCTGGAAGGCATCCAAGTTGGGTGGACGTGGTTGTTTTTGACGGAGGTGGGGCTTCTCTGACATTATTGGCAATGTCAGGGATTCGAAAAAGGATGCGCTAGAATGCGCATCCTTTAGTTTCTGGTTACTCACAAAATGTTAAATAGCTGGTGGTAGATCTACTGGCGGTTCCATGGGTGGGGGTGGAAGTTTGGACTCGCGGAAGCCAAGGATGAAAGCCAATACAATCAGGAGAATTCCCAGGAACAGCGTTGGGCCGGTTATGCAGGCATACGTATAATTCAACGTATCGAAATTGGCATTGGCGTTGTTCCCCAGGATGCGCCACAGTATCACGTCCATCGCTGGCTCGATGCCCAGGAAAATAAAACCGATCAAAGCCAAAATCCCGGGCATGACTTTCTTGCGGGTGAACAGAAAGACTGCCCCGCCAAGTCCGACCAGCACTCCCAGGCACGCAACCGCGTCCCTCACGTAGTATAGGATTTCAATATTATCCATGGTTTTTTCCTTCCTGATTAGTATTAATTTAGTATACAGCTAAACTGTGTGGAACCCAAAATAGAAAATAAGGCTATTTGCAGGATATTATTCGAATTCGATATCCAGGTCTTCGTCAGTACCCCACTCTTCCAGCCTTTTAATTTGAATGTCACTAAACAACTTATCCTGGCTGGCGGATACACGATAGCGTTTCACAAGTTCCAGGAGAGCCAGGAAGGTGACGACCACTTCAAGGCGTGTCGGTTTCTCTCCCAGCATGCGGCTGAATGAAGCATTTTGCCTTTTTCCCAAATGCTCGGCGATCAGGGCGATTTTTTCGCGGATGGTGATGCGCGGCGCTGAAATGATCGTCCCCAACGCCTGTTTCTCCGCTTCATCGGAGAAAATATCCACGGCGGCAGCCAGTAAATCATCCAGTGTAATATCGGATAGATCGAGACGGCTTTCGACCTTCGGAGGAGGGGCCACCCGTAAATAGGTATGCAGGTGATGTCTCTGGCGGTCATCCAGCCAGTTGGACAGCTCTTTGTAGCGCTTATAAATTCGCAATTGATAAGCCAGCGCTTCGCCCAGGTTTTCCTCGCCTGCCTCTCTCACCGGTGGTCTGGGGAGTAATGCCTCTGACTTGATCTGGATTAATTTAGCTGCCACCACCAGGAACCCTGAAATCTCGTCAGCAGGCACCTGCATCTGGTGGATATATGCCAGGTACTGGTCAGTGACCAATGCCAAGGATACGGCAGTGATGTCCAGTTCAGCGTGCTCGATGAGTTGAAGGAGAAGATCGAGAGGTCCCTCATAAACGGGGGTCGTGATGGAGTAGCTGCCAGCCTGGTGTGGGAGTTGGGATTGTTGCAGGTTCGGTTCCATGAGATGGTGAGATTATAACATCCCGGCCTTTTTGGGATAACATTCGCTTTCTTGGGTGATGGCATCCCGGTCAATTAGTGCGGAATCAAGGGCAATATTTTTTCACAAAGCGAACCATCCTGCACCGTAGGGGTATAATCGCTTCCTATGAATGACCTTATTTATTTGGATTATGCTGCCACCACACCGATGGATTCGCGCGTACTAAACGCCATGCTGCCGTATTTTAGCGAAAAGTTCGGCAATCCCTCTTCCATCCACCACTTTGGGCAGCAGGCAGAAGCCGCGGTTGAATCAGCCCGCGAAATCGTCGCGACGGAACTCAATTGTCGTCCTGATGAGATCGTTTTCACCTCCTGCGGATCAGAGTCTGACAACCTAGCCCTCCGTGGGGCTGCGCTGGCAAGGCGCGAAAAAACTGGAGCAAACTGGATCCTCGCCAGCCGGGCTGAGCATCATGCTGTCAGCAAGACTGCGAAGGAATTAGAAGCTCATTATGGCTTCCAGGTCGAATGGCTGGAGACCGATCAATTTGGAATGGTATCGGCCGAAACGGTTGAAAATGCGATCTGCAAAGATACTGCCATCGTTACGGTGATGTATGCAAATAATGAAATTGGAACGATAAATCCCGTGTCAGACATTGCAGCTGTATGTCGCGCGCACAACATCCCCTTTCACACCGATGCGGTCCAGGCAGCCGCGTATCTTCCCATAGATGTGCAGGTTTTGAATGTGGATTTGATGTCGCTCGGCGCGCATAAGTTTTACGGACCTAAAGGGGTTGGAACGCTTTATGTCCGCGCGGGTACGCCAATTTTCCCAATCCAGACAGGCGGTGGGCAGGAGGCTGGTCTGCGATCAGGGACTCAAAATGTTCCTTATATCGTTGGTTTTGCCGAAGCGCTTCGATTAACTGAAAAGGAACGGGTTCAGCGCATGGACCAAGTTCGCCCGCTGCGCGATCGTATCATCGGAACAATCCTCGAAGAGGTTCCTGATTCCCAACTGACGGGTCACGCGGTTGACAGGCTACCCAATCACTGTTCATTTGCATTTAAAAACGTAGACGGCAACCTGCTTCTTACCCTTCTTGACGCGGCCGGTTTTGCCTGCTCCTCCGGATCTGCCTGCAAGACGGGGGACCCCGAACCAAGTGAGGTAATGACTGCAATTGGGCTGTCCCGGGAATGGGGACTGGGGTCGCTGCGAGTAACACTGGGTGCTGGGACGACTCCAGCCCATATTGACGGTTTTTTAAAGGTGGTTCCTGACATAGTTCGACAGGCAAGAACATTAACCGGGGAAAAACAAGTATAGGGAAATATGTCTAAAGTCGTTGTTGCCATGTCTGGAGGTGTTGACTCCTCGGTTGCCGCGGCCTTGCTCAAACAGCAGGGCTATGATGTGACCGGGATGATGCTGCGCCTTTGGAGTGAAACTGGCAAGGAAGAGTCCAATCGGTGCTGCACGCCGGACTCCATGGCTTTGGCTCGTCGCGTGGCGGCAAAGCTCGACATCCCATTCTACGTCGTGGATGCAAAAGAATTATTCCGATCCATAGTTGTGCAATCATTCCTGGATGGGTACGCCCGAGGGGTGACACCCAATCCTTGCGTGGTTTGCAACCAGCGCATTAAATGGGATTTCCTTTTCAACCAAGCAATGGCCTACGGAGCCAATTTCCTGGCGACTGGGCATTATGCCAGAAAGCGGGGGTTGGAGAATGGAAAATGGCAACTTTTACGATCTGTCGATCATTCGAAAGACCAGTCCTATGTGCTGCATATTCTGACACAGGAGAAACTGGCGAAGGCAATCTTCCCGGTGGGGGAATATTCCAAACCGGATATCCGCGAGCTTGCCCGGACCTTCGGCCTGCCCACCGCCGCCCGGTCAGACAGCCAGGATTTGTGCTTCCTGGCTGGGGAAGATTATCGTGGGTTCCTCCTAAGAAATGCACCCGAGATTGGCGTGCCGGGCCCCATCGTAAATCGCGAGGGGAAAATTCTCGGCGAACACCAGGGATTGGCTTTTTACACTATAGGCCAGCGTAAGGGATTGGGCGTTGCATCACTCGCTCCTCTGTATGTGTTATTAAAAGATGTGGCAACGAATACCCTCGTAATTGGGGAAAAAGAGAAGTTGGGTTTGCGCGATCTGATTGCCCGGGAAGTCAATTGGATTTCAGGCGACGTGCCAACAGAACCATTTCGCGCAGAGGTCAAGACGCGCTATACAGCCAGGGAAGCCTGGGCTGAGGTCATTCCACTTGAGGACAAACGAGGGGGGAAAAATGCCAGCAGCCTCAGGATCCGTTTTGATGACCTCCAGCGGGATATTACTCCTGGTCAGGTCGCCGTATGCTATGATGGGGACATCGTCCTTGGCGGGGGAATGATTGATTAATCTGCGCATAGCCAATCCATGATATAATCCTGTTCGTTGAGAGAGTCATGACTTTCCCTGCCATTGTATTCGGAATTATCCTGTCTTCGATTTATGGCACCGCCTTCCACTTCTGGAAAGGTGGTGGTCTAAGCAAGCTTGCTCTATACATTATATTATCCTGGCTAGGCTTCTGGATCGGGCATGGGGTTGGCAGCGCCATCGGGTGGACTTTTGCGGCTGCAGGACCAATTAATGCAGGAATGGCAACTCTCGGGAGTGCTGTTTTCCTGTTCGTTGGAGAATGGCTAAGCCGGGTTGAAATTACCACGAAAAAATAATCCGACCCCCAAAATGAAATCCCTCCCCGATACTGAACTGCACCCCGAAAAACAGACACTAAAAGAAAGCCCTCAATATCTAAGGAAACTGGCACCTTCGTTCAAAAGGTGTCAGTTTTGATTTTAACTGGATTCGTTCGAAGTTGTAGAAGTGGATGTA
>Ga0326726_10000124_pt1 | contig 72165 bp, 66 predicted proteins | sample MHFenrmetagenome_2_FD_207603 | JGI IMG/M metagenome (GOLD analysis project Ga0326726, IMG submission 207603) | Lab enriched peat soil microbial communities from Michigan Hollow, Ithaca, NY, United States - MHF15MN | ecosystem: Environmental > Terrestrial > Soil > Wetlands > Peat | place: USA... | reverse complement strand
CGCCTGTGCAATCACTTCGCGCACCGTTGCACGGTTACGCGCGGCGAGGAGCACTCGGTGGTCGTGTTCCCGGGCAGCGCCCGCTGTCTGCTCGATGCCGGTGCCGACACGCTCAAGCTCAGGATCGAAGCGCCAGACGCCTCGACGCTCGAGCGTCTGCAGGATGTTGTCGCCCGGCACCTGAAGCAGGTTGCCGCCCATGAGGTATTCGAAGTCGAATGGAGCGAGGCCTCCTGAGAGAAAGTCAGTCTCGGGCCGGGCAGGGTGCTGGCCAGTCCTCCGAGCCGCTGATGTGCCACACGAAGAATTCCCCGGACAGGGGGGTTCCGGTATCGCGCGCAAAGAGCAGTGTCCGCCCGCTCGGAGAAAAGGCGGCACCGATCTCGGTCCCGTTGACGTTGATCTCAGCCGGAAGCTTCACGCGCTTGCTCCACTCAACACCGTCGCGGCGCGACTCGTAGAGACCGCCATCGGCCATGACGATCATCGATGTGCCATCCGGCGAAATCAGCGGCTCGTACTCATTTCCCGCAGTATTGATGGCCGGCCCGAGGTTGAACGCTGTCCAGTGCCCTTGCGCGTCAGCATGCGCCCGCCAGATGTCGGTCTTGCCGAGGCCACCGGGCCGGCTCGATCCAAAATAGAGCCAGCCATCGGCAGCGAGCCTGGGAAACCACTCCTGTCCGCGTGAGTTGATCGGCTCGGGGAGGCGCGTCGGAGACGCCCATCGACCCTCGGCGCTTCGATCGACGCGCCAGATGTCGAGGTCGTCGTGCTTCACGCCATCGGTCGAGCGCGTGGAGATGAAATACAAGCTGTGTCCATCGGATGTGAACCACGGATCGGCCTCGACTCCGTCGCCGGCGAATTCCGGCGCCGCCGGCTCCGACCAACCGCGCTCACCGCAGCGGCTCATGAGTATTCGCCACCCTTCGAATTGCGGCGAGCTGCGCACGAAGTACAAGTCGCCGTTGCGCGGATCGAGGGCCGCGTGTGATTCGAATTGCGCACTGGAGATGCCACGCGGCGCCCAAGGCGTGATATTCATCGCGCCGGCGAGGTTGCTCGAGCTGAGCTGCAGGATGACGCTGAACACAAGCAGCCGTGCGGACATGCGTGATGCTCCCTTTTGGCGCAGCATCGTCAACTCTTTCGGGTGCGGCCGCAACGCCCGCGCCGCGGTCACCGTCGTCTCATCCGCGTGAAAAGAGCCTCGCTCAAGTACCGGCGCGTGTCGCAGGCCGGTTCTGCGCCGCCGCCACGGTATCGCTTTGCGGCTCCGGAGGCGCAAACGAATGCGCGCCGATTACGCCGAACGGTGTGATCAGCAGCCCTGTGTTGCTGCCGATAGTGACGCAACCACTGAGCAGGGCGAGCAGACTCGCTGCAAGGAAGAGCCGCAATCTCATTCAGTTCATCCGTTCCTGAAGACGCGTGTATTAGAACGCGGCACGGCCCTATCGGTTGCGTGACTATGTTCACAATTGTCTGTCCACTTGCGTCATTGAAGCTCTTTCAATCTCAATTAGTGTGACGAGTTCGCGTTGTGATCACGCCACAATGCGCCCGTGGCGCGCATTTGCCGCCTTGATCAGACCAGCGACGCGCCGAACAGGCGACCGTGAAATATCAGGACCAGGACATAGACTGCAATCGCGATGACGATGCGCAGGACGCCGATCTCGCGTAACGCTGCGCCAAACTGATTGCGGCCGGCGGCAATCGCGCCGAAGGGAACATTCGAGGTCGCCTCGGCAAACCGGCTCCACTGCTCGCCGAAATTGCGACGCCGTTTGGCGTCGATGGAGGCGGTGCCGCCAAGTGCCAGCAGCAGCAGCGAGCCAAACAGAATCACGGACGCGACGTCGCCGTTCATGAGCACGTGCACGATGGCCCACAGGGCCACGCCCCACAGGAACGGGTGACGCGTGATGCGCACCATGCCGCGCGCCACATCCGCCTGCGCGAGCTTGGATTCCATGCCGACTCGCGTCGGACTCGGCGTTGCGAGGCCGATGACGATGAACAGGAAGGCAATGAATACGAGCACGAGCGCGGTGGGCTTGAACGCGACGAACGTACCCCAGAGATCGATGGTCGGTGCATGCGCATAGGCCCGGATCAACCAGGCGAGACCGATCAGCGATGCGAGCGCAAACAGACCGCGATAGACCTTCTCTCCTATGCGGGCGACCAGGACATCACGCAGTCGCGTGCCGGACACGCCGAAGTGGATCAGGAGGAAGAAGGCGCTCGCCGCGATGAGTGAGTACATGACTGCTCCAATGCGGTGCTAACTGCCGGGCTTGAGTGCGAGGATCCACTTCGCCATGGTGCGAGCGTCCTCGAGCGTCACATGTTCGTTCGGTACCATCGGCACGACGCCCCAGCTCCCACCGCCACCGAGCACGATCTTGCGCGCCAGCACATCGACGACATCATCCGAGTCACTGGCGTGGCGCAAGGCGACAGCGACATAGGGCGGACCGATGAGAGTCGCGCTCTTGTCGTGGCAAGCGTTGCATTTCTTCTCTGCCAGCAGCGCAGGCACGTCACCCGCACTACGCGCTGACGAGGCTGCTGCAGACGCGCCTGGCGCCGGCATCGGCGGTGCTGTCGTCTCCGAAGGCGCCACCGCCCGAGTGCCTGCGATCGCGCTTGTGTCGCCGAGATCGATCCGCACGACCATGCGTGGACCGTGGACGTTTTCCAGGATATTGGCATATGAGGTCACCAGCGCACCCGTGGACTTATCGACTGCCAGCATGCGCAGGAACGCGCCCTCGCGCGGCAGCGGCAACACGGCAAACGACTTATCGCGCGGATCGAAGCGATAGATCGCGTTGGCATTCGACGTTGGAATCCATACCACATTGCGCTTCGGGTCCCAGGTCGTCGCGTACGGGGCGCTCGCCCGATCGGGAAGGTCGTAAACGCCGATCATCTTGCGTGCGCGTGTGTCGTATTCGACCAGCTGGCCGCTGCCGTAAAGAGGCACGTAGAGAATGTCCCGGTCCGAGACCGCGATGCGTCGCGGGCCGGAATTGCGGTCCGGCATCTGCACCACCGTCTCGAACTTCAGTGTTTCGGTGTTGAAGCTGCCGAAGCACCCGATTCCCACCTGCGCGTACCAGACGTGGCTGCGATCGGAGGTCATCACGATGCCGTACAGCGCTTCGCCACCCGCGCGGCCCTCGACCGCCGGCACGCGATAACTGCCAGACTTACCCGTCTTCGGATCGAACCACCCCACCGCATTGTTAACGATGTCGGAGAACCAGATGCGACCGCGTTTGTCGGTGACGAGATCGTGGTTCGCATCGAAGGTGAGATCGTGGATGCCGACGGGGCCGCCGCCATCGATGCTCAGCTGCCATGTTCTCCACTGTGCTTTCGTTGGATCGAGCCGTGCGACGATGCCATTGAAGAACGGCCCGACCCACAGCGAGCCATCACTACCGCGCACCAGCGTGTGTGGTCCCATGATGCGCGGGCTCGGTATCTCGTAATCACGCAGCGCGCCGGTCGTCGCATCGATGCGAATTATCCGGTTTGCGCTCACGTCGGCGGCCCACAGTGCGCCTGGATCGTCTAGCGTGAGGGCCTCGCGGATCGCGTTGGGCCGCGGCACCTCGTACTCGCGGATGACAGTGCGCGCAGTGACCAGCAGCGGCGCGCCGTAGTGGTAGCCCTCGAGGGTTTGGAGCGATCCGGGCATGGTTCGCGCCAGCAGCGCCGCGGTCGGACCTGCATCTCCACCGGAATAAACCCGAGTGGGCTCCGGCGGAGGACCGCCGCCGCCACGGCCGAACTCCCACGCGGAGAGGTAATTCATGTACTGCACGATCGCGTGCCAACTCTGGAGGCGCGCCACCTCGGCATCGGCATTCCCAACATCGTGGATCATTGCCGCGTACGCGCGCACCTCCGGCGCCGGCATCTGGTGACACCCGACGCACCTCATCACAACCTGGATTTTGTCGCTTGGATCGCTGATGTGCCCGAGCCACGCGGACGCGGGCGCGATGCCCGCCTCGTTCGCCACGGGTCGCATGATGAGCGTGAGTTCGCGTGCCGGATCGCTCCTGACGGCCTCGAGCATGTCGTACCCGAGTGCATGTGCGGTCGGCGTACCGGATGCGCCATCGGGGAACTGAAAGTGACCGGTCTCATCGGTGAAGACGGTTATGGCAGTCGGACCGCGCTGGCCGGTGCCGTTCGTCAGCGTGACCATCGACTGCTTCACCGGCTGCCCGTTGAGGTCCACGACGCGTCCGGCGAGGGCGGACGCCGCGTCGCTGACCGGTGAGCACAGAGTCAGAAGGGCCAGGAAGGCGGTCGTCAGACACCGAATCGATCGCGTAACCATTATCTCCCCCCGCCCATGTTCGTGAGCATTCTAGTCCTGACGTCGAGTCAGCACCCGCATCCACATGCGTGAGCGCAGCCTTGAGTATTCCTGCGATTCGGCCGGAACGAGATGCAGATGCAGCGTCGCCTCCGGCGGCGGATAAATGCCCGGGTCGCTCCGCACCGCTGGATCGACGAGCGCATCTGCGTCGCGATTGGCGTTTGCGTACTTCGAAGCGTTCGTCACATCGGCGATGACCGCCGGATCAAGCAGGAAATTGATGAACCGATGTGCCGCATCAACGTGTGGCGCGTCCGATGGGATCACCAGCAGATCGACCCACATCAGTGCGCCTTCGTCTGGCAGCACGTAGCGGACCTCGACTCCAGTGCCGTTCTGCCGCGCGAAATCGCGTGCCTGCAACAGTTCGCCGCTCGCCCCGGTCGCGATACAGATCGCACCAGTCGCCAGATCCGTGCGGTAGCGGTCGCTGCTGTCGATGTAGCGCACGTAAGGTCTCACCGCCATCAAGGCCGACTCGGCTGCGCGCAGATCCTCAGCGCTCTCGCCGGCCGGATCGCGCCCAATGGCAAGCAGCGCGAGGTGCACCATGATCGATCCCGCGCTGTCCTGCCAGGCGATGCCGCAGGAGGCGAGCCGACGGGCGATCTCAGGGTCGAACAGCAATCGCCAGCTTGGCTGTGGTTCGTGGCCGAGTTCGCGCGTGACGATCTGCACGTTGAATGCAAACGCCTGCGTGCCCCAGACGTACGGCACGCCGTACTGATTGCCCGGATCAATGCGCTCGAGCGCGCGCAGAATCGCCGGGTCGAGGTGACCCCAGTTGGGTAGCTCGCTCTTGTCGAGCTTCTGCAAGGCGCCGGCGGCGATCAGCGGCTGCAGAAAATTCGATCCGGGAACGATCACGTCAATTCCGGAGTGGCCGGTGAGCAGCTTTGTCTGCAACGACACGTTGTCAGCGATGGGATCAACGACCACCGGGATGCCGGTGCGACGCTTGAACTCGGCCAAGGTGTTGTGCCCGATTTCGCCTTCCCAGTTCGAGAAATAGAGTGGCGCCGCGGCTGTTGCCGTCCCAGGGGCCGTCTGCGAAGTACCGTTATGGCCGCTACACGCGACGAGCAGAGCGGAAGCCATGCACGTGGCGTAGGCGCGGACATGGCTACACGAGATGCTCGTCATGGGACGCGCCACCATGCGACGCAGCGAGCCGGCAGTCAATCGAGCCGCCCTTGAGGGTCGACCGCTCCTGCGCAAAGGACTATTGTTGCGCGCCAGACGGCGTGGCTTTCAGAAACAAATACGAAGGGGCGGCCATGAAAAGACGCGAATTCTTTAAGGCGACTCTCGTTGGCGGTGCGATCGTGGCGATGCCGCGTGCTCGGGTGTGGGCCGAGGCCGCGCAAGCGCCGGCACCGGCGGGCGCCGATATCTCCGCGATCAAGCTGTCCGGCCAACCGACCACAGTTTCTGCGGCCGCGGTCAAAGACCTCGCCGCGCATCTCCATGGTCAGTTGCTTACCGCCAGCGACAAGGACTACGAGCAAGCGCGCCGCATCTGGAATCGCATGATCGACCGGCGGCCTGCGCTGATAGTTCGCTGCGCTGGTGCGGCCGACGTCGCCACCGCGATAACGTTTGCCCGTGAGCACGACTTGCTCGTGGCGGTGAGGGGTGGCGGCCACAGTTTCCCGGGCTACTCCGTCTGCGATGGCGGGCTGATGATCGACCTCTCCGGCATGCGCGGGGTGCGGGTCGATCCGATAGCCAAGACCGCGCGCGTGGCGGCCGGCAGCTGGATCGGCGATCTCGACTGGGAAGCGCAACGCTACGGGCTCGCAACTCCCATGGGCGAAATATCGAACACGGGCGTCGCGGGCCTCACCCTGGGCGGCGGGTATGGCTACCTCGCGCGTCGCTTTGGCCTCGCCTGTGACAACCTGATCTCCGTGGACCTCATCACGGCCGACGCAGAGTTCCACCGCGTCAGCGCGCAGGAGAATCCCGACCTCTATTGGGCAATTCGCGGCGGCGGCGGCAATTTCGGTGTGGTGACTTCATTTGAATACCTGCTGCACCCTGTAGGCCCAAAGGTGCTGGCCGGAAACCTCACGTACGCGCCTGCGCAAACGCGCCAGGTGCTCGAGTTCTACGCACAATTTGCCGCGAGTGCGCCCCGCGAGTTCTACGCCGATTTCGGCCTCGAGCCAGGAAAGGACGGCGCGGCGCAGGTAACGCTCTACACGTGTTACTCCGGCGACCCGCGCCAGGGCGAGAAGGTCATGCAACCGCTGCTGAGTTTCACGAAGCCGCTCACGAACTCAATCGGATTGCAGGATTACGTCAAGCTGCAACAGCAATTCGACGGTCCCCCACTCTCGGACAACAACAGTTACCTGAAATCGGGGTTCGTTCGCGCGCTCACTCCCGAGCTGATAGAGGTGCTGGTCAACGAGGTGCATCCCGATGCTGCCCTGGGCGTCTTCTCCTTCCATAACGGTGGCGCCATTGCGGAGATCGACCCGACAGCGACCGCCGTAGCGCATCGCAAAGAGCAGATGCAACTGATGATCGAGGGCTCGTGGCCGGAGGCCGCTGACAATGAGCGTAACCGTGCCAAGATTCGCGCGGTGTGGGACAAGGTGAGCCGTTTCACGTCCGGGTTCTACGTGAATCTCAACGAGACGGATCAGAAAGGCGTCGATGACAACTACGGGCCCAATCACCCGCGGCTGGCGGCGATCAAGAAGCAATACGATCCGGGAAATCTCTTCCGGCTGAACGCGAACATCCACCCGGCCGCGTAAGGCGTCGCGCCCAGGGCGTGCAGGAGGCGCGCTGAGCCAGGTGCTACCCGGCGGCCGTGGCGCTCAGCCGTTCGATCGCGGCACGCTCTTTCTCGGGCGTGGGCCAGTCTTCGACGCGTGCGCGTCGATCCGCTGGTTGCGCGCGCCACCACTCGAGTATCGCTGCGGCGGTGTCGGCTAACGGTCGATAGTTGAGTCCTGCCGCCAAAGAAGCCTTGTTGTCAAAGTGCCGCGAGGTGCGCCCGCCCAGTAGTACCAACGGCAGGTCAATTTTCAGCTCATCCAAGATCTCGACCGTCGACCAGTGAAACTTCACCGGCTTCCTGGACAGTTTGGCGAGCTCCGCAAGTGTTTGCTCCCAGCTCATCGGCGTAACCGGGCCGGCGGCGTTGAAGATGCCGGCGACGTCGCGCTCACCCAGCCCGACGATCCATGGGCAAAGATCACGCACATCGACCCATTGCAGTTCCCGCTTGGGATCGGGCGGTCCCAGCACATCGCCCCCGCGGGCGATGCGATCTACCCAGTAGGTGAAGCGATCGGTCTCGTCTTTGGGCCCAATAATGAAGCAGGGGCGAACGATCGTCGCTCTCTGGCCGAGCGCCTGAACGATCCGGTCGCACTCGGCCTTGAGCGGGCCATAGCGCTCCCAGGAGAACTCCTCGTTCTCGGGATCGGGCAGCGGTCGCAACGGCGAGGACTCGGCCGGCGTCGTGTTTGCCGGGTCGTACACCGCGACTGTCGAGACATAGATGTAGCGACGCACACGCCCCTTGAGCAGCTCGATCGAATCGTGGACATGGCGAGGCACGTAGCCGGAGTTGTCGATGACGAGGTCCCACTTGCGATCGCCGGCGAGCGCGCTCAGACCCTGATCGACTTTGGAATCACGATTTCCGACCAACAGCTCCGCCTTGCCGTCGAAGAGGCCGGCGGCGCTGCGGCCCCGGTTGAACAGAGTGACCCGATGACCGCGCGCCAGCGCGTACTCCACCTGGTAGGGCCCGATAAAGCCGGTGCCGCCGAGGAAGAGGATGTCGAGTGGCTTTGAGGCCGCCGCAGGTGATGTTCCGCGTGCAAGACTGCTCGCCATCATTCCCACACCTGCCGCAGTCCACGCCAGAACTTCGCGTCTTGTAGTCATAGGCATGCGATTTCATCATGTGAGCCATGAGACGACAAATCCTTCCCTTGAGCCTGTGCCTGATCCTAGCGGGTGCAATGCCGGCGTTCTGCTGCGCGACCGACGCACCGGCTGTGGCTGCCCAAACAGCCGACTCCGCCCCGCACGGCAAGTACTACCGCACGCCCGGCATCATTGACATCCACGTGACGCCGCTGCCGCCCGGCATCGTACGCGAAGTCGACGTGCCGGTCGTGATGCGCGACGGCAGAAAGCTCTATGTGAATGTGTATCGACCGGAAGGCGCGGGGCCGTCGCCGGTGGTGCTCGCGGCGACGCGCTACGGCAAGGACAAGTTCGGTCCGGGCGCGTACGAGGCGTGGGCGAAAGCGTCGGGTTATGAGATCGGGCGCATGACCATCAGCGAGTTCACGCCTTTCGAGGCGCCGGATCCAGCGTTCTGGGTGCCTCACGGCTACGTCGTCGTGCATGCCGACGTGCGTGGCGCGTTCAAGTCCGAGGGGAACATCGGCCCCAACACCGAGCAGGACACGCTCGATTACTACGACCTGATCGAATGGGCAGCGACGCGGCCCTGGAGCGACGGCAATGTCGGCCTGAGCGGTGTCTCCTACCTTGCGTTCAACCAATGGCCGGTCGCGGCGCTGCGCCCGCCGCACCTCAAGGCCATCATGCCGTGGGAAGGCATCACCGATCACTATCGCGATAACGCGTTTCATGGCGGGATTCCAGAGACGCGCTTTCGCATCAGCGCCTACACCATCGGGCTTGAGAACACTCGCAACAAGAGCTTCGGCATTGCGGAGGACTATCCGGCCATGTTGAAGGCGCATCCGCTCTTTGATGAGTACTGGCAGCAGAAGGCGGCGAAACTCGAGCTCATCAACGTTCCCGCGCTGGTGTGCGCCACCTGGTCGGCCCAGGGCAATCACTCGCGCGGCTCATTCGAGGGTTTCAAGCGTATCCGTTCGCGGGAGAAATGGCTCTTCGTCCACGGGCGTGTCGAGTGGCCGACCTATTACGCGCCGGAATCGACCGCGCTGCAGCTCAAATTCTTCGACCATTTCCTCAAGGGCGAGAGCAACGGCATGCAGGACATGCCGCGCGTGCGCTACGAGGTTCGCAGGACGCGCGACGAGCATGAGGTGCGGTACGCGAATGATTGGCCGCTGCCGGGTACGCGCTACGTGCCGTATTACCTGCAGGCCACGACCCACCGACTGCAGCGGCAACCCGTGCCGACCGCAGCGCAGGCGAGCTACGTGTCGGAGCGTGGAGGAAAAAGTGAATTCGACTTAAGATTCAGCCGCGACACGAAGCTTGTGGGTAACATGAAACTCAAGCTCTGGGTCTCGGCGGACGACGCGGATGACATGGATCTGTTCGTCGGTATACGTAAGCTGGATCAGAGCGGGGACGAGGTTCATTTCGTCGGCTTCGGCGGCAACCCGAACGACATAGTGACGCGCGGATGGTTGCGGGTTTCGGCGCGCGAGCTGGACGACAGACGCTCGACGCCGTGGCAGCCGTATCTGCGGCACGAGCGGGTGCTCAAGCTCAGGCCGGACGAGATTGTCCCGATCGAGATCGAGATTCTGCCGTCGGGAACGTTGTTCGAACGCGGCTCGACGCTGCGCCTCGTGATTCAGGGTACGGATCTCATCGATGATCGCGTCCTGCGCCACGACGACTCGGTGAACCACGGACGGCATACGATCCATACCGGCGGCCGGTTCGACTCGCATCTGCTGGTGCCGGTGATTACTGACTAGAACGAGCAACAACATCTGCGGGCGGCGGCTGCCGTACGCAGAGGTGCGGTCACGACGGCCCGAGCACGATGCAGCGACCGAGCCCATTCCCGTTCATTCGCGATCTCGCCACGCGCTGGGACGTGATTGCACTCGTCGTCGTCGTCGGGCTGATCGCATTTCTCGGCGAGGCGAGCCGGGGCCTGCTCGAGCCGCTCACGCGGCTGCACTCACAGCCCCTCTCACTCGACCCGGGCCACCTGCCGGAGTACGCGGCGCGCACCACTCTGCGCATGTTTGCCGCACTCGGCCTGTCGCTGCTCTTCACGCTGACGTACGCGACTTGGGCCGCCAAGAGCCCACGGGCCGGCAAGCTCCTGGTGCCGATTCTCGACATCCTGCAGTCGGTGCCGATCCTCGGCTTCATCTCCGTTACCGTCGTCTTCTTCATGTCGCTCGTGCCCGGGCGAGTGCTCGGTGCGGAATTCGCCGCGATCTTTGCCATCTTCACCAGCCAGGCCTGGAACATGGCTTTCAGCTTCTACCAGTCGCTGCGTACGGTGCCGGTAGAGCTGATCGAAGCCGCGGAATCATTTCACCTGTCACGCTGGATGCAGTTCTGGCAGGTCGAGGTCCCGTTTTCACTGCCGGCGTTGATCTGGAACATGATGATGTCGATGTCGGGAGGCTGGTTCTTCGTGGTCGCCTCCGAATCGATCAGCGTCGGCAAGACCAGCGTGGCCCTGCCGGGCGTGGGGTCTTATATTGCGCTCGCGATCCAGCATCGCGACCTCACCGCGATCGGCTGGGCAATAGCGACGATGCTGATCGTGATACTGCTGTACGACCAGCTCATCTTTCGGCCCCTGGTCGCCTGGGTCGATGGCTTGCGCTTCGAGCAGGAGCCGGGCGGCCGCCAGCCGCGCTCGTGGGCGCTGACGGTCATGCGCCGTTCGCGCCTGGTCCAGGGCATGACCAACACTTTCTACGCAGCGGTGCGCTGGACAAGCTGGGCCATGCCTATCGGTGCTCGGACTTTGGGTCGCGCTGAGGCGCCGCAGCGACGCATCGGGACGCTCTGGTTCCTGGTCATGGTCGTGCTCGTGGCCGTGGCGGCCTGGCACGTCGCCCGCATCGTGATCGCGCAGACGGCGCTGCAGGAGATGCTCGCGGTGTCGAGCCTCGCACTCCTCACGATGACGCGGGTTTTTGTGCTGATCGCGCTCGCGAGCCTGGTGTGGGTGCCGATTGGTGTCTGGGTGGGTCTGCGACCGCGAGTGACGGAGATCGTCCAGCCGATCGCACAGTTCCTGGCCGCATTCCCGGCGAACCTGCTGTTCCCGCTCGCGATCTATTGCATCGTCGCCTGGAAATTGAATCCCGATGTGTGGCTGAGCCCGCTCATGATCCTGGGTACGCAATGGTACATCCTGTTCAATGTCATCGCGGGCGCCGCGGCAATCCCGGGCGAGCTGCGCTATGCCGCGGAGAACTTCGAAGTGGGCGGGTGGCTGTGGTGGCGCAAGGTGGCCCTGCCGGCGGTCTTTCCGTACTACGTCACCGGCGCGATCACCGCTTCGGGCGGCTCGTGGAATGCTGCGATCGTGGCAGAGCTCGCCAGTTGGGGGACGGAACAGGTGAAGGCGCACGGACTCGGCGCGTACATTGCGCAGGCGACGACCGCGGGAGATTTCCACCGGATCGTACTCGGCATCGCGACCATGAGCGTGTTCGTGGTAGCCATCAATCGGCTCTTCTGGCGACCGCTCTACTACTACGCGGAACGCAGATTCCGCCTCTCCTGACCGGGTGACCGCATGAACACCGCACCCCTGCTCGAAGTCCACGAGATTCGCAAGGCCTTCCCGAAGCCCGACGGCAGCGAGCTCCTCGTGCTCGATGACGTTAACCTCGCCCTGAATGAGGGTGAGATCACGGCGCTGCTCGGGCGCTCCGGCTCAGGCAAGTCCACGCTGTTGCGGCTCATCGCCGGGCTTGCCGCGCCGAGCGCGGGCTCGGTCACCTACATGGGTCAGCCCGTCGCGGGCCCGGCGCCCGGCGTGGCCATGGTGTTTCAGAGTTTCGCCATCTTTCCCTGGCTCAGTGTCTTCGAGAACGTCGCGCTCGGGCTCGAGGCTCTGCACGTTCCGCGGCCCGAGATTCGCCGTCGCGCGCTCGAGGCGATCGACCTGATCGGCCTCGATGGGTTCGAGTCCGCCTATCCGCGTGAGCTCTCGGGCGGCATGCGCCAGCGCGTGGGTTTTGCCCGCGCGCTGGTCGTGCATCCGAACCTGCTGCTGATGGACGAGCCCTTCTCAGCGCTCGATGTGCTCACGGCCGAAACGCTGCGCACCGATTTTCTCGACCTGTGGTGCGAGGGCCGGATGCCGATCAAGGGCGTGATCCTGGTCACTCACAACATCGAGGAAGCGGTGCTGATGAGCGATCGCGTCCTGGTATTCGGCAGCAATCCAGGTCGCGTCCTCAGCGAGATTCGCGTGACTCTGCCGCAGCCCCGCAATCGCCTTGACCCAAGCTTTCGCGCGCTGGTGGAGCGCATCTATGTCGAAATGACTGCGCAGCCGGCGCCCGGGGCACCCAGCGCCCGTAGCGAGCGCTTCGCCGGCCTTGGCATCGGCAGCGTGCTGCCGCGTGTATCGTCGAACCTGCTCTCAGGTCTCATGGAGACGGTCGCCGCACCACCCTTCAACGGCACCGCCGACCTGCCCAAGATCGCTTCGGACCTGCAGATGGAAATTGATGACCTGTTCCCCGTGGCGGAGACCCTGCAGATGATGCGGTTCGCCGAAATGGCAGGGGGCGACATCCGGCTGACGGAAGTGGGTCTCGCCTTCGCGAGCGCCGCGCTCGATGAGCGCAAGCGACTCTTCGCGCGCCAGCTCCTGAACTTCGTGCCCCTGGCGGCCCACGTTCGCCGGGTGCTCGACGAGCGCCCCTCACACATCGCGCGCAAGAGCCGCTTTCTCGACGAGCTCGAGGACTACATGAGTGAAGAGCATGCCGAGCAGACCCTGCGCGCAATCGTCAGCTGGGGCCGTTATGCCGAAGCGTACGCGTACGATGATGAACATGCGCTGTTCAGCCTCGAGAACCCGGCCTGAACAGCGTCCTCCGGGCGTGGCGCGTCGCGATCAGCGCGCCAGCAATTCTCGAACTGCGGGCGGCCCGAACTCGCACCATTCGATCCCGAAACCTTCTGCAGTAACGCGCACCACGAAAGCCGCGACTCGCGTGCCGGACAGGTTCAGCTCGATGTGAGTCCAGGTTGGGATCTGCAACCGCGTGTGAACAAAGGCGCCACTCAGGCTTGCGTCTTTGATGTAACCGGCTGCGTCCCAATTCGCGCAGTGCAGCCGCACGGCCGCGCGCACCAGCACGCGCTCGCCCCAGCGATGTTCCATGAAAGCGCGGTGGCCGGACCGGTAGAAGCCGGCCAGTGTGCTCCCAGAGGCAAGTTCGATGGATTCCAGTACCGGGTTCATGTTCGCTTCCTCGATGTGACCTGGGCGCGTCCCAGGCATGGGGTTTCGGCATCCGGCGTTTGAACCGGAATCGGCCGGTCGAGCGCTGCGCATTGATTGCTGGCCCTGCGCGACTCGGCCAGGGTCACGGTCAGTTCGCTGGGCGACGCCGGCGGCACGCTGACTCGCGCACTGGAAACTGCAAGGGCGGCGACGAACACAGCAGTAATCGCAAGTGCGGCGAGGAAACCCACTACTCTTGACGTTACGCTGCCCATCGCTATCTCCATGCCCGCCGCCGCCGGCGGTCGCGATACAAGGTGCCATGCGACGCTGACACGAAGCTGACAGCAGCATTAAGAAGATGTGTCGGCCGGAAACTCGACGCGAACCGAAGTGCCGCGCCCGTTACCGCCTTCGCCGATGTGCAGCCGCGCCTCGTGCAGTCTTGCCACCTCCGCGACAATCGCGAGCCCCAGACCGCTGCCGTCGCCACGGGCGTGCTGCCCACGAAAGAAGCGTTCGACCACGCGTGTGCGTTCCTCGACCGGGATGCCGCTGCCCGTGTCGAGCACCTGCAGGAATGCAACCTCGCCTTCCACTCCACAGCGCACGGTGACCGAGCCGCCGGGCGGCGTGTGGCTGATGGCGTTCTCCAGCAGGTTGTTCAGCAGCTCGTGCAGGAGCCAGGGAATACCGCGCGTAATCGCGGGCTGTGCTTCTACGCCAAGATCAACGCCCGCGGCGAGCGACCGATTGATGTTGTCGGACACATTGGCTTCGACCACCTCGGCGAGGTCGACCCTTCCGAGCTCGAGCTGCAGGTTGACCGCCTGGTCCGAGCGCGCGAGAGCCAGGAGCTGCCGTGCGGTGTGGGTCAGCCTGCGCGCGGCCTTGTGCAGGTCGAGCAGGCGTCCGCGGAAGGGTTGTGCAGACTCCTCGGCCGCGAGCAGCTCGAGCTGCGCCTGGATGCCAGCAAGCGGTGTGCGCAGCTGATGGGCGGCGTTCTCCAGGAACTGCCGCTGTGCCGTGCTGCTGTCGCGCACCGTGACGAGGAGTCGATTCAGGACCTCGACCAGGCCTCTCACTTCGGCAGGCACCGATCCGGTGTCGAGCGGCTCGAGCTCGCGCGCGGAGCGGCGCGCGATCTGATCTCGCAGCGTGTGCAGTGGCGTCAGTCCCAATTGCACGCCGAGCCAGACCAATCCCAGCACGACGCTCAGCTCCACGAGATCGACGGCGAGGACCGTGGACAGCAGTCGGTTGCGCACCTGTGCACGCTTTTGCGTGGTCTCGGCAACGCACACCTGTACTGCCCCCACGGGTGTCGCGCTGTGATACGTGACCATGCGAATCGGGCGGCCGTGGTAGCTGGCGTCTTCGAGTGATGGATTGTCACGGCTCACCGCGGGTCGGGGCAGGTCGGAGTCACCCAGCATGAGCGCGCCATCGGGTGCGAGGATGCGGAAGAAGATCGAGTCCACCGAGTCCGACCTGAGCATCGTGACCGCCTCGGGCGGCAGGTTCACCCTGAGCTGGCGTTGCCGGTCCACGTAGGTGTGGGCTGCGACTGTGAGCGCCGCATCGGTGAGAGCCTGGTCGTAGGCCGCACGAATGGGGGCGACTCCCGTGAAGTAATCGATCGCAGCGCCGGCCAGCAGAATGGCCAGCGCCGGCCCGAGCAGCAGGACCAGCAGGCGCCGGCGGATGGACGGGATGGTCTCAGGCCCTGCTTTCATCGAGCCGGTAGCCGAAGCCGCGCACGACGTGAATGGCAGCCGAGTCACCGAGCTTCGACCTCAGCCGCGACACGTACACCTCGATTGCGTTCGGAGTCAGCTCCTCGTCCCAGCTCGCGATGGCACTCATCAGCCGGGTCTTGAGGACGATGCGGCCGGAATTGAGTGCCAGGCACTCGAGAATCGACCACTCGCGGCGCGTGAGATCGAGCGGCAGGCTGTCACGCGAAGCCTGCTTGTGCACCAGGTCGAGGGTGAGGGCGCCTATCTTGAGGCGCGTGCTCGCTACGGCATGCGCGCGCCGGATCAGCGCGCGACAGCGCGCCACGAGCTCGGGAACCTCGAAGGGCTTGACGAGGTAGTCGTCGGCGCCGAGGTCGAGCGCCTGGACCCGATCCGAGAGCCCATCTCGCGCAGTCAGCATGAGCACCGGAAGATTCCTTCCACGCCGGCGCAGCTCGCGCAGCAGCTGCATGCCGTCCTCCTGGGGCAGCCCGATATCGAGGACCACGAGGTCGAAAGTCTCCGCATGCAGCGCGGACCTCGCTGCCTCTGCATCCCTGACATGGTCGACGCTGAACGCACCCGTGCACGAGCGCGCGACGCACGGCGTCGCCGACCAGCAGATCGTCTTCGACGACGAGCACGCGCATGGGAAGGCACATGACAACTCGCGGGCGCCACCGGTTCCTGGGCGCCGGCAGATTTCGTGTCAGGAAATGCAAACACGGAGAGTTCGCGGATCTCCGCCGCGCCGCAGTTGTCGAACCTGTTCGAGGAGTCCTTCCTCCTGATGAAGAGAAATTTAGTTCATATCAACAGATTTGCCGGGGCTGCACTGACGCTTCTACTTGGCGGAGCTGCCCGTGCCCAGCAATCGCCTCCGCCGGCACCAGCTACGTTGCCTGCCGCGCACTCGCCTGTCACCAGCAGCGCGCCTGCTACGCCGGAGCCGATTTCAAGCGCCGCGACGCAGGTGTTCGTATACCCGGCCAAGGGGCAGAGCGAGGCGCAGGCTGACCGCGATCGCTACGAGTGCCATCTATGGGCGGTGGGCCAGACCGGATTCGATCCGAGTCAGCCGCAGCTCGCACCCCATCAAAAAGTCGCAGTGATGGTCGCTCCACCTCCACTTCCGGGCGGCGGGGCGGTAACGGGCGCGGTGGCGGGCGCCGCCGTCGGCGCTGCGGTGGCACATCCGGGCGCAAAGGTCGGCGGCGCCGTGGTCGGAGCCGTGATTGGCGGTGCTATCGGCAGTGCGGCGGACGCGGCACACGCCCAGCACGCGGCGCCAGCACAAGAGCAACGGCATGCGGAAGACCGAGACGCCGAACTCAACGCGCGCCTCGAGCTGCAATCGAGCAACTACCGCCGTGCCATCAGTGCATGTCTGGAAGGGCGCGGCTACGCGGTGCAGTAGTGAGGGGTATTGCAATGCGAATCCAGCAAGTGTTTCTGAATGTGGTCTGGCTGTGCGCCTTGAGCGGGAGCCCCGCGCTGGCCGAGGAGGGACACGGGCCCGAACGCGCTGCCCAGTCGCACGACATGGTGCTCGATCATCGCTACAACCACGACCGCTACTATCCGCCTCGTGGATACGTCGTGCATGTCCCGCCCCCGGCCTACTATGTGTCGCAATGGCACGGTGCGCCCTATTACTTTCGCGGGGGCGTTTGGTATCGGCCGAGCGGTCCAGGCTGGGTGGTCGTGACACCACCCCTCGGCCTCGTCCTGCCGATCCTGCCCCCGTTCTACACCACCGTCTGGTTCGGTGCTGTTCCCTATTACTACGCCAACGACACCTATTATTCGTGGCGGCCGGAGGAGCAGGGCTACCAGGTCGTCGCGCCCCCTCAGGACAACACTGCCCCGTCGACGCAACCGCCGTCGGATGAACTTTACGTGTATCCCTCCAACGGCCAGAGCGCGGAGCAGCAATCCAAGGACAAGTACGAATGCCATCGGTGGGCTTCGAGCCAGAGCGGGTTCGATCCGACGTTGCCGCAGGGCGGAGTTGCTCCTGAGCGCGTCGCTGATCTGCGTGCGGCCTATCAGCGCGCCATGAGCGCGTGTCTGACCGCGCGTGGCTACAGCGTGCGCTAGCTCAGCAAACGCTCGCTTGACGCGCGGTCGAGCGGGCGGTATCTCCCTTCATCCCGGGAGGTGCGACGATGACGCTCAGGCGGCGAGAATTCACTCTGCTTTCCGGTGTGCTGCTGGGCGGGCGCGGCGCCGCTGCGCAACGTGCCCGCGCTCAGTTCACAGCAAGCTCGAGTTTCAGCGGGCTCCTGAACGTCGAAGACGGAATCCAGTTCAATGTCTCGCGCACCCGCTCGAAGCGCGGGAAGCGTTTGAGCAGTTCCTCGAACGTGATGGTCGTCGCCACGCGCGCGATCATGGCACCGAGGCAGCTGTGAACGCCGCCGCCGAAGCCCAGGTGGCTGCGGGGCTTGCGCGCGATGTCGTACACATCCGGATTCGGGAACTGACGCTCGTCGCGGTTGGCCGAGCCGTAGGCCAGGCACACGAAATCGCCTTGGTGCATCTTTTGGCCGTGTAGCTCGAGGTCCCGGGTCAGGCAACGGCGGAAGCGCTGGCCGGAAGTGTTGAAGCGCAACGATTCCTCGATCGCATCCGGGATCAGGGCGGGATTCTCGACCAAACGCCGGCGTGCATCGGCGAAGTCAGCGAGGTTGAGCGCGAACATAGCCATGAATCCGCCGAGGGACTCGATGCCGGCCATGATCAGCGTCGTGGTGGTGAGCAACACTTCGCGCTCGGCCAGCCGCTCGCCGTTGATCTCCGCCAGGACCAGCTGTGAGACCAGATCCTCGGTCGGCTGACGGCGCCGCTCGGCGATGACGCCCGCGGCGTATTGCGTCATCCATTCGAATGCGGCCAGGTGTTCTGGACCCTTCCGTCGGCTCTTTGGATCGCTTTGGACCATGAGCACCGCCTTATCGCGCACCTGCCGGTCGTCGCCCGGAGGCAGGCCCAAGAGCCGGAACAGGACCTTGGAAGTGATGCCGGCGGAGAAATCGCCTACGAAGTCGAACTGCTTCACGCCCGCGAGCGTGTCGAGCTGGGCGATCGTGATCTGGCGAATGGGCTCGTGCAGTGCCTCAAGGTTGCGCTTGATGAACGCGTGCTGGATCAGAGCGCGCAGCCGGTCGTGCCGCGGCGGATCCGTGGTGCCGAGCGTCGAGCCGGCGCGATTTGGCAGCTCGTCCATCATGTTGCCCTTGGCCGAGGAGAAGGTCTTCCAGTCGTTGAGCGTCGCGAAGATATCGGCATAGCGCGACAGCACCCACATGCGCGCTTCCTCGCTCCAGAAGCACGGAAACTCATCGCGCAATCTGCGGTAGAGCGGAAACGGATCGGCGTCAACTTCGGGCGAGTAAGGATCGAAGTGGAAGGGGAGAATCATTGCGTCGCGCCAAGTTGACTCAGTGCCAGGCGCGCGCCGCCGCAAACGCCTTGCCGTAGGGCTTCAGGCCGATCCAGAAAGCAATGGTCGCGAGCGGGGCCAGCACGATGTGCATGGTCGCGATCGAGTAGCGCAGCTTCAACTCGTCCGCAAAGACGTATTGAGTCAGCGCCGCCACCACGGCCGGTGCGATCGCAAGGCCGATCATCGTGAAGCAGAAGAGAAACATCGCGGTGATCTGGCCGCGCATTTCATTGGGTACGATCACCTGCAGCGCCGCGTTCTGCGGGCCCGCGCCCATCGAGATCACCGTGTAGTTGATGGCATAGATCACGATGGCGAGATAAGGGTTCGGCATGAGCGCATAGATCATGGCGAAGGGCACATGCAGCGCCGTCGCAATGAATACCACGCGCAGGTTGGCGTCGTGATAGCCCTTCTTCGCGAACCACTCGGCGAGGAAGCCGCCCGCCAGCGAGCCGATCGGCGCCAGGATCAGCAGCATCGAGCCCTGGATGACTCCATATTGCGCCGGGCTCCAGCCGTAGGTGCGCGCAAAAAAGGGCGCATTCCAGAAAAATGCGCCCGCCGCGAGCGAATTGGCGGCTAGGCCCAGGAACATGGGCGCGAATGTGGCGCGCCCGTCGTAGAGGAACTTGAACACTTCGCGCACGGGCACGACCTTGACCTTGCCGCGCGCACTCGGCGCATACGCGGCACTGCGGGAGCCGCGGCGTTTGGGTTCATGCAGGGTCGTCAGGGCCAGGATGCCGAGCAGCACATCCGGTATCGACATCAGGAGCAGGATGATCTGCCACGGGCGCAAGGCACCGACCATCGGGACGACAACGTGCAGCGTCGAAGCGACTCCGATCAGCGTTCCTCCAAGCAGTAGCGCGAGAGCCGCACCGTAGTAGAAACCGATGTTCATCACGGCGAGCGCTTTCGGGAGCTTTGCAGCCGGGAAGTAGTCGGCGAGGATCGAGAATGTGGCCGGCGCGTTACCGGACCCACCGATGCCGCCGATCATGCGGACCACGAACAGCTGCGAGAACGTGCTGGACAAACTGGCGAACGCGGCCGACACGCCGGTGAAGATCAGGCCGATCCCGATGATGAGGCGCCGGCTGATGATGTCGACCAGCCTCGAGACGGGCAGCATGAAGAGTGCGTTGAAAGCCGCGGCGGCACTTCCGATGGCCAGGCTGGCCTTGAGGTCGGTGAGGCCGAGATCGCGCTTGATGGGCTCGATCAGGAGTCCCAGGATGCTCGCGTTCATGAAGAGCACGAGCAAAGTGAACGCGAAGAACACGACGCCGAACCAGGCGGCTCGTGGCCTTGGCCAGGAGTCGAGGCCCGCTGGAGCGGACGTGCGCGTCTTTGCAGCCGCGGGTTGATCGTTCATCGGATTCGGCTCCCTGCGCGGTTCACTCCGGAACCATACCTGTTTCCCGATGGGTCGAGAACCGGTGTGTAGCGGGCGAGGATAGTCGAATCTGGCTTGGTGCGGGTTGCAGAGGTGCTCCGCAATGCTCGAGCTTTACCACGGTGCCCCAGCGGCGAATTCCCTGAAATCCCTGCTCCCGCTCAAGGAGAAGGGTGTCGAATTCGTCAGCCATTACATGAACCTGCTCGAGTTCGAGCAGCACGAGCCCTGGTTCGTGAAGATCAATCCGAACGGCCAGGTGCCAGTGCTGGTGCATGACGGGCGCGTCATCACCGAATCCACGGTGATCAACGAATACGTTGACGAAACCTTTACGGGGGTGCCGCTGCGGCCTGCCGATCCCTACGGGCGCGCGCAGATGCGCATCTGGACCAAGTTCGTCGATGAGTACTTCTGCCCGGCGCTCAGCTTTCTCGGCTGGCACGCCATGATCAAGCACGCCGTGAAGCACCTGACTCCCGCGGAGTTCGAGGCCAAGGTGGCGCGCATTCCGCTGAAGGAGCAGCGCGACAAGTGGCGTGAATCCGCGGCCCAGGTGTGGACGGAGGAGCAGCTCGAGGACTGGCGCCGTCGCGTGCGCACATCTATCCAAAGGATGGAGAAGGGGATGAAGGGCCCGTGGATGCTCGGGGAGCAGTTCACGTTGGCCGACGTGAGTCTGTTTGCGATGCTGATCCGCATGCCCGAGCGCTATTCCGAAGTCGTCAACGATCGGGACAGCCCGCGCGTCATCGGCTGGTACCAGCGCATCATGGAACGCCCCGCCGTCAAGGTCACGCTGGCGATGCAACCTCCCGCCCGCAAGGCGCAATAGCCGTATAGGCGCCTACGAACAAACCCCTAGTGACGCGGGACCTGGGCTGCGGGAGCATCGCCCGTACCCCTGTTCGGAGCCGGTCGTGAGGGCACCGTGAGGCCGATTCTTGCGGTGAATTGCGGCAGCTCTTCTTTGAAGTGCGCCGTCATCGACGTGGACGCGCCCGCGCGTCTGCTCGACATACGCATCCTGGAAGTCGGCACCTCGGCCTGCCGGATGCACGTGAACGAAGCGCCCGCTCGCCCGTGTCGCTGTGATGATGTGGGTGCCGCGGTGGCCATTGCGATTGAGGAAGTTGCGCGCTCGGCCTGGGGCAAGAACCTCGTGGCAGTGGCGCATCGCATCGTCCATGGGGGCGCCCGGTTTTCGGGGCCCGCACTGCTGGATGAGCCGAGCATCAAGGTTATCGCCGAGCTGACGCCGCTTGCGCCGCTGCACAACGCGCCAGCACTCGCAGCGGTCGCGGCAGCCCGTCGACAGCTTGGATCCATTCCGCACGTGGCGGTCTTCGACACCGCGTTTCACGCCACTCTGCCGCGGCGCGCGCGCGAGTACGCCATTGCGCCTGCGGTGGCGCAGCGCCTCGGCATTCGACGCTACGGTTTTCATGGTACGAGTCATGCCCACGTGATGCGAAGCGTCGCCACCCGCACCGGGATGAACCCGCAGGACCTGCGCATCATTTCCTGCCACCTCGGCAACGGGGCGAGTGTGGCCGCGATCGAGTACGGCCGCAGCGTCGAGACCAGCATGGGCATGACGCCGCTGGAAGGCCTCGTCATGGGCACGCGCTGCGGTGACATCGACCCCGGCATCGTGTTGCACCTGATGCGCAGTGGCGGCTACGACCTGGACGCTGTCGAGCGGCTGCTGACCAATGAGTCGGGACTCAAGGGACTCACGGGGACATACGACCTGCGAGCGATCGAGTCGCGCGCTGCCGAGGGCGATGAGGCGTGCCGTCTTGCGATTGCGCTTTACGCACACCGGGCGCGCAAGTATGTGGGGGCGTACGCCGTCGTCATGGGAGGCGTGGATGTCATCGCCTTTACCGGCGGTGTGGGTGAGAACAGCGCCGTCATGCGCCATCGCATCGCGCAGCGTCTCGAATTTCTGGGCGCGGTGCTCGACGAGGACCTCAACCGAGCTGCGGGGGTGAGCGCCCGCAACCCGACGACGGAAATCTCGGCCAAGCAATCCAGGGTGCGCCTCTTCGTGGTACACGCTGACGAGGAGACACCCATCGCCGTGGAAGCCGCGGGCCTGCTGGACCAAGCGTCTACCGCGGTGCAGTCTGTGCGTGTGCCAATTGCTATTTCCGCGCGCCACGCGCATCTGTCGAGGTCTGCGGTCGACAGCCTGTTCGGCAAGGGCTATGCGCTTCGGCCTCGCACCTGGCTGTCGCAGCATGGTCAGTTTGCTGCGGAGGAGACAGTGACACTGGTCGGGCCGCTCGGGCGCATCGAGCACGTCCGCGTCCTGGGGCCGCCGCGCACGCGCGACCAGGTCGAGATCTCGCGCAGCGATGAGTTCACGCTGGGCATTGACGCGCCGGTACGCATCTCGGGTGATATCGGCAACACGCCGGGCGTAACGATCGAAGGACCCGCGGGCCGGGTGACACTGCCGAACGGAGTGATCTGCGCGCGCCGCCACGTTCACATGAGCCCGAGCGATGCGACACGCCTGGGGTTGCGCGACCACGACCGCGTCGAGGTCAGCATCGAAGGTGAAGCGCGCAATCTCAGCTTTGGCGATGTCGTCGTGCGAGTAGCCCCGGACTACCAGCTCGAGATGCACGTGGATACGGACGAGGCCAACGCTGCCGGCCTGAAGCCAGGCGACGCGGGCGAGCTTAGAATCAGGGCAGCAACGCGAGTGTCCCAACAGTGATCCCAGGAGCGACCCGAATGCACCACCGAGCAATCCCGCGTACGCTGGTGATCGCGGCTCTGCTCGCGATTCTGACCCTGACTGTCCACGCGTCGACCACACGAGTCGACGAGTTGTTGAAGGCGGCGCTTGCCCTCGACGCCAACCGCGCTCATGGCGCTACGCTTTACCACGAGCAGTGCCAGGGTTGTCACGGTGCACAAGCGACCGGTGATGCGCACAACCTGGTGCCGTCGCTGGCCGGACAACGCGAGCGCTATCTGGTCAAGCAGCTGGCCGACTTCGTCGAGTTCGAGCGCGAATCGTCGGACATGCACAAGATGGTGGCCGCCGCGGGTCTCGATGCGCCGCAGGCGATGATCGACATGGCGGCCTATCTCAACGGGCTGCCGGTGCTGCAGCATCCGCAGACGGGCGACGGCTCGCTGGTTCAGCTCGGGGAAGGGATGTTCCAGGAGCAGTGCGCTTCCTGCCATGGACACGACGCGCGCGGCGACGAGGATGGATTCGCGCCGTCGCTGCGCAATCAGCACTACGCCTACCTGCTGCAACAGATGCGCCGGCTGGCGGCGGGCCATCGTACCGACGTCGATCCGGACCTGGTGCGCTTCCTCGACAGTCTGGATTCCGAGGAACTCACCGCTCTGGCGGATTACCTGTCACACCTGCATGGCCCGGTCGCCGATCGACGCCGCATGCGCGATGACGGCACGGTTGCCGACTAGCGGCTTTAGGTCCCATTGCCGCTGCGCTATTCTCGCCGCAGTGCATTCGGAGTGAGGCTGATGGAACGACAGAGACTGTTGGCGCTGATCGCTACCGTGGCGCTGGTAGCCATCGCGGGCGTCGTGTACTTCCAGAACCGGCAGGCGAGTGCGCCCGAGCAGACAGCGCCGCCACCGCCGCCTCCCAAGGAGGAGGCGGAACCTGCGATCCGCAATCCGGTTCCGGAGGCTGCCCCCGAAACGACGTTGCCGGCACTCGCCGAGAGCGATGGCGCCATGCGCGATTCACTCACGGGGATCTTCGGGCGCGATGCAGTCGCTCAGTTTCTCACGCCGAAGGACATCATTCGCCGCTTCGTGGTCACGATCGATAACCTGCCACGCAAGAAGGTGGCCGTTGAGCTCCGGCCGCTCGTGCCCACGCCTGGAAAATTCGCCACGTCCGGAAGCGATGAGACCCTGACGCTCGATCCCCACAACTACTCGCGCTATGCGCCCCTGGTCCGGCTGGTCGAGGCAGCGGATGCGAAGCAGCTCACCGCGCTCTACTTCCGCTTCTACTCGCTTTTCCAGCGTGCTTACGAGGATCTTGGTTATCCAGGCCGCTACTTCAACGACCGGTTGGTCGAAGTGATTGACGATCTGCTCGCAACGCCGCAGGTCACGGGCCCAATCAAGCTGGTGCAGCCGCGCGTGTTCTACGAGTTTGCCGATCCCGCGCTCGAAGCCCGATCCGCCGGACAGAAAGTGCTGATCCGCATGGGCAACGAGAACGCCGATGCGATCAAGGCGAAGCTCACCGAGATCCGCACCATCATCGCCAAAACGAAGCCGCCATCGGCGACATGAGCCGACCACTCCGCCCCTTGGGGTGGGTGTGTTGTTGAGATCGTGTGCAAATTCCCTCTGCCCGGGCGATCAGCGCTCAGACCTGGGGCAGTGACCATTAGATGACCGAGCGTGGTCTGAGCGCCGCACGGGCTGAGGGTTCGCGTGCGATCTTGAGCGTTCCTCGCTCAAGATCGTCACTGCGCATTTGCGCGCACGAGCTCAACAACACACCCACCCCAAGGGGCGGAGTGGGCCTGTCAGGCCGCGAACGCCAGCCGTTTTCGGAATTGGTCGCGCAACAGCCACAGGCTGAACAGCGCCTGCAGCGCGATGGTCACCACGGAGAGGTACCAAAAGTGCTCGAGCCGCACCCACGGCTGCATCGACAGCCACACCGCCGGGACACAGAAGGTCACAATGCGCGCCGCGCTGCTGAGCAACGCGGGCCAGGTATTGCCGATCGCCTGGAACAAACCTGAGCAGGTAAAAACCAGCCCGGTGCCGACGAAGTTCCAGGAGATGATCTTCAGGTACTCTGACCCGACCTCGATGACGTGCGGATCGCTGGTGAAGGCGCGTACCAGGAGCGGTGCCTTCCACTGGCACAGCAGCGTCAACGTGACCATGATGGCGATGATCGCAACTATGGCGGTGCGAAACGTCTCGCGTACGCGCTGCGCCTGACGCGCACCAAAGTTCTGCCCCGCGATCGGCGAGGCGGCGAAGGCTACGGCCATCGCCGGCAGGAAGATCGACTGCATCACGCGCGAGCCGATGCCGAATCCCGCCTGGGCGGCCGCACCGAATTCCCGGATGCACCAGTACACGATGCCTACAACGAGGAACATGATCATGAACTCGCCGCCCGCGGGTAGGCCGAGATTGAACATGCGCTTCCAGGCGGGGAAATTCGGCCGCCACAGGTCGAACCTGACGTGCACGTAGTGCTCGAGCCGGCTGAAGTAGAAGACGAGCATGATCACGCCCACCGCGATCGAGAGCGAGCTCGCGAGCGCGGCGCCCTTGACGCCGAGCGGATGACCCGTGCCCCAGCCGGCGATCAATACGGGCGCCAGGATCGTATTGAGAATGAGCGTGAGCGACTGCACCGTCATGGTCGGCTTGACGATTCCGGTGCCGCGCAGCGCCGCTCCCATGCCGACCATCCCAAATTGCAGCGCGAGGCAGGGGATGAACCAGCCCAGGTAGATCAAACCTTGCGCGGCCGCCTCGGGATCGGCCGAGATCTCCCGCACGTACGCAGCGCCGATCGTGTAACCGCCGAGCAACATCAGGCCCGCGCAGATCGAGGCGATGAGCAGCGACTGGTTGAAGATCAGGTTGGCATCGGCCGGATCCTGGCGGCCGACGGCGTGAGCGATCAGCGTGACCGTGCCGACCGACAGCACCTGCGTCAGCGCGAGGACGATGAACATGACGTTGCCAGCCGTGCTGACACCCGCGAGCGCCTTCGGGCCGAGGCCCGCGACGAAGTACAGGTCCACCAGGTAGTACAGGGTCTGCACCAGCATACCGACGCCGATGAAGGCCGACATCTGCGCGAGATGGCCGCCGATCGAACCCTGCGTCAAGTCCTTCATTGTTATTCCTCAAGGAGCGCCGGCCGGCCGCACGCGGCAGTTTACCCCACCCGCCGCCGCGAAAAGCGCTTGCCGGGAAGGGCGTCGAGGATGACGATGTTCGGCGGAGAGTACCAATGAGCCGGGCCTTTGTACGTGAGTCGGACCAGGACGCGGTGGAGCGTCTGCCGGAGCGCGTCATCAGTCCACACCCCAATCTCGTGACGCCGCAGGGACTGAAGCAGATCGAGGAACACGTTCGCGCGCTCGAGGCCGAGCGCCAGGCGGCGCGCGGCAGAGCAGACGATGCGGCGCTCGCCGGGATTGCCCGCGACCTGCGTTACTGGTCGCAGCGGCGCGTGAGCGCAAGGCTCATCGAGCCCATGGCACGACCCGATGCGGTCCGATTCGGCGTCGAAGTGAGCCTGCAGCTCGGCGATGGCAGCGAGCGCACCTTTCGCCTGGTCGGGGAGGATGAAGCGGACCCGGCGCGCGGCCTCATCAGCTGGGTGTCGCCGCTCGGTGCCGCTCTCATGGGCCACGAATCGGGCGATGTCGTGGACGTCATGGGCAAGCGGGCGGAAATTGTCGCGTTGAAATCCTGAGCGACGCTGCGTTCAGCTCGGCCCGTGCGCGGCGCGCCGCACGACCTGAAGGGCCCGCGCGGCGGCGCACTGACCGCTCTCCCAGGCGCCGTTAATCGTTCCGAAGTGTTCGACCGAACACGCCTCGCCCGCGAAGAACAGGCGCTCCGCGACCGGCTGCGCCAGCACCTCCCGCATGTGCGCGCAACCGGGCCGCGCCGCTGAATAGGAACCACGCGACCAGGGGTCCTGGCTCCAGCCCACCGTAAGACTGTCACGAATCTGCTGCTCGAACGCCCTGCCAAAGATGCCGCGCAGCTCCTCGCGTGCAAATGCCTCGAGCTCGCCCCCCTGCTCGAGATCGCGTGCGAAACGTCCTCCGAAATAGCCGAGCAGCACCTCCTGTCCCCCGGGCCGCACCGCGTAACTGCCGGTGTGCGAGGATGCACTGGTGCCGATGAAATGCGTCGTTCCTTCGTACGGCAGCGCGCCCGGCGCCATGCGGAAGAACACCTTGTTGGCGAAGCCGAGCGGCACCGCATGCAGAGCCTGCTGCAACGTCACCGGCAGCGCTGGCTGAAATCGGATGCACCCTTCTGCAAGGGTAGTGGTCGGCGCCGTGACGATAACCACACTTGCATCGATGCGTCCGGAGGAGCAATGAAGTGCGACTCCCTGGTTGCTCCAGTCGATCGCATCCACTGCCGCCCGCAAGTGCACATCGAGACCCTCAGCGGCGCGCGCCACCACGCTTCCAAGCCCTTCGCTGACTGCCCAGTTGATCTCGGTGTCCTCGAAGCGCGCGACATCGAGGCTCGACACGGAATCGCTTTCGATGCCGAGGTACCAGGTCATGATGGCGTCGAATTGCGGGCGCACCTCATCGTCCGGAATGAGCTCGCTCACCGCGACGTCGCGTCCCGCGCTGGCGGCGGCAAAGATGAGAGTGAAGTTGCGCTCCAAGGCGCTGCCGATAGCTGCGCCTTGTTCGGGACTCGGAGTCCGGCCGCCGATGCGACGGCGCCAGTCGGGCAGACGCTCGATCACGGTGAAGCCTTGCTCGCGGGCGATTGCAGTCCACGGGTTCTGCTCGGCGCTGTGCAGCCAAGCGCAGCCGCAATCGAGCGGCATGCCAAAAGTCGAATGATCCGTGTGCGCGCGCCCGCCAACGCGGTCACGTGCTTCCAGGACGAGTGCACTCGCGCCGTTGGCGCGGAGCCAGCGGGCAGCGGCGATTCCTGCCGCGCCCGCACCGACGATGGCAACGTCTACTCGCACCGTCGAATCATGCAGCGTCGTCCGGAACCCACAGCGTATGAATGCCCATGTTCAACTTGAACGGCAGCTTCACGGTCGCCACCGGCCCATCTTGCAGGTGCTGCGCGTCCACGATGATCAGATCGGTGCGCCCTTCGAGCAGACGGTTGGTCGTTCCCATGAGGTAGCCGTCGCCCTCGGCCGCGCCGCGCCGCCGCGGCGCAAAACAACATTCGCCCAGCGCCGAGTCACTGCCGACGAAGAACGAATTCGCCTCGCGCTTGAGGTGATCGAAGCGCGTGTAGCAATTGAGCGGCCGCAGCGGCATGCCGGCGAGACGCTCGTGCAACGGACGTTCGGGGTCGAGCGTCGGCATGAAGCCATAGCGATAGGGATGCGTGTGGTAGCGATCATCCTGGCGCGGCAGGACGCCGATTTGCGGGTAGAGCACCTGCATGTCGTAAGCCTTCGCGGGCCCTGAGACATCTACGGTGAGGCGGGTGACGCGACCCTGCGCGCCCACCGGATCGAATGGCTCGCCGCGCAGGTTCGGGAAGAACGGAAACTGGTTCTTGTGCGCCATGTCGACGTCGACCTGGACGCGGTTGCCATCGGAGAAGGCACCCATCACGTGCGTGGCGCAGCGCTCCGGTCCCTTGAACCAGCGCAGGTCCGAGCCGTCACTACCCCGGCGCAGTACACCGAACCACGTGGGAAGTGTGGAATCCCAGGCGAAGTGCACCTTGCCCTTCTTCATTTCCTCGACGCTGGTCGCCATCGGGATCACGAGGAATGCGATGTGGGTTTCCGTGACCGCGAAGTCATGCAGCATGCCGACATACGGCACCTTGATCCACGCGCTCCAGGTGATCTCGCCACGCCGATCGATGGAGAAGACCGCCACATCGTCGCTCGCTTCGCCCTTCGCTTCGTAACCGAATCCGACCAGCTCGCCGTTGCTGGAATCGATCTTGGGGTGCGCTGTAAAGGTGAGGCTCTTGAGCTGGCCGTTGAAAGTGCAGTAGTCATCGAGGGTCTCGAGCGTGCGCGGGTCCATGGCGACCGGCGGGCTGTCTTCCTTGAGGGCATAGAGCTGGCCACCGTGAAAAATGATGTTGGTGTTGGCAGTGCCGCGGCTCACGTTGCGGACCCGCGGATCGTCCGTATGCGGGTTGCGATAGGTGCCGAAGAGCGACTGTCGCGCATCGCGCTGCGCCTTGAAGCGCTGGGTGCGCACGTAGCGCGAGCGGAAGTCGACGCTCCCATTGGCGATGCGGAACATTGCCAAGTGGCCCTCGCCGTCGAACGGAATGTTCGGGATCCGTGGCGGATACTGAAAGTCAGGGCCGACGCGGTAAAAAGCGCCGCTGAGATCCGCCGGTATCTCGCCCTCGACCTCACAGTCCTGGATGTCGCACTCGGCGCGAAACGGTGCCCCAAAGGGATCCGGAGGGAATCGGACCGGCGGCCGCCGGGTTACTGCGCTCATTAGGGGCTCCTTATCGGCTGGGCATTGCGGGCGGCTATACTGTCACGGCCCCAGCGATCGCGACCAGAGGAGAAGAAAAAAGTGAAACCTGTCTTCGTCATGCAGCGGCGCGAGTTCCTGAAAACGACCGGCGTGCTCAGCGGGCTGCTGGCTGCCGGTAGCCCATTGGCGCTCATCGCTCCGAGCCGCGCCTGGGCGGTCGACCTCACGACCCTGAGCAGCGCGGAAGGGGCGACGCTCATGGCCATGGCGCGAACCATCGCGCCGCACGACCAGCTGGAAGATGCTGCTTACGCCCTCGTCATCCAGGGTGTCGATGCCCAGGCAGGCAGAGATGCCGACCTGGCGAAGCTGGTGAAGGAAGGCGCGCGGGGCCTCGGCGCGAGTTTCGCGCAGCAGCCGGAAGATGCCCGCGTTGCCGCTCTCAAAGCGATCGAGCCCTCACCGTTCTTTCAGACGATGCGTGTCAAGACGCTGCAGATCCTGTATTCCTCACCGCTCGCATATGCGTATTTCGGCTACGAAGGCGAAGCGTTTTCGAAGGGTGGCTACCTGTACCGCGGCTTCAACGATCTGCGCTGGCTGCCGGAAGTGCCGGACCAGGATTCAGGTCCGGTGCCCGTGTCCTGAGCGGCGGAGGAGCACGCAATGGCTAATTTCGAACATGGCGATGACGGCGTTGTAGTCATCATCGGATCCGGCGCTGGCGGCGGAACCCTCGCGCACGAGCTCACGCGCCAGGGCATCAAAGTCGTGATGCTGGAGGCCGGCAAGCGCGAATCGATCGCGACGTTCACGCAGGACCCCGGAGCAGCGTTCGCTCAGCTCACCTGGCTCGATCCGCGCACGCTCTCCGGCACCTGGGGCGTGACTCGTGATTTCCCAACGCTGCCGGCGTGGATCGCAAAGACCGTCGGCGGCACTACCGTGCACTGGACCGGCGCGACGCCGCGCGATCGCGAGTGGGAGGTCACCGCGCGCACGAGCTACGGCAATATTGCGGGTACCTCGCTCATCGATTGGCCGATCAGCTACAGCGAGCTCGAGAACTACTACCAGCTGGCCGAGCGCCGCCTCGGGGTCACGCGCCGCAACGGCGTTCCGGGATTGCCGGCGTCGAACAACTTCAAAGTCCTGTATGCGGGCGCGAAGAAGCTTGGCTACAAGCGCGTGCACACCGGTTACCTGGCGATCAATCCCCGGCCCTTCGACGGCCGGGCGTTCTGCATCCAGCAGGGCTTCTGCCCGCAGGGCTGCAAGACCGGTGCGAAGTGGAGCACGTTGTACACCGAGATTCCGCGCGCGGAGGCGACCGGCAACCTGGACCTTCGCATCCAGTGCATGGCGACGCGGATCGAGCACGGCGCGGACGGTCGCGTCACGGGTGTCGTGTACCGGGATCCGCAGGGCCAGGAACAGCGTCAGAAGGCTCGCATCGTGTGCGTGGCGGGCAATGCCATCGAGACGCCGCGCCTGCTGCTGCTGTCCGAATCGTCGAAGTATCCACGCGGTCTGGCGAACGGCTCGGACCAGGTGGGCCGCAACTACTGCCACCACATCATCAATTTCGTCTGGGGCGTGTTCGATAAGCCGGTGCACGCCTGGCGGGGCGCGGTTCTCGCCGGGCTCATCGAGGATGAGACGGTGAACAACCCCAAACGCGGCTTCGTCGGCGGCTATCACTTCGAGCTGTGCTCGCTCGATCTGCCCACAATGCCGCTCGTCGGTGTCCCGTATGGCTGGGGCCGCGATTTCGCCTCGGTGCTGGACAACTTTCGCAACGTCGCTGGCACCCTCGTGAACGGCGAGGACATGGCACGCGCCGACAATCGCATCACCCTCGATCCGAATGTGCGCGACACTCACGGGCTGCCGGTCGCACACGTGCACGTCGATGAGCATCCGAACGACATCGCGATGCGCGATCACGCGAAGGAGCAGGGCGCCCGGCTCTACGAGTCCATCGGGGCGAAGCGTATCGTCAAGGGAAACACGCCGCCCGCGACGCATAACATGGGCAGCGCGCGCATGAGCGCGAACCCCCGCGACGGCGTCACGAACTCCTGGGGGCAAACCCACGACATCAAGAACCTGTTCGTCTCGGACGGGAGCCTGCTGAGCACGCCCGGATCGGCGAACCCAACGCTGACGATCGTCGCTCTCATCCTGCGCCAGGCGCAGTACATCCGGCGCGAGATGAGCGCGCGCAATATCTGATCAGTGCTGCGGCGGGACGGGAGGACTCGTTCCGGACGCAGACGCAGACGCAGACGCGCGACGCATGACGAGCGACAGCACCAGCGCGGCCAACGCCCAGGCCGACACCTGGCCGAACCCTTCGGCCAGGATGTAGGTGGTCGGGAACCCGTACCAGTTCCAGTAGGACACGCTGATCGCAAGCCAGGCCATCAGGCCGACCGTAGCGCCGAAGGCCACGCGGCCCACGAGTCCCAGGCTCGTGTAGCCGAGCAGGATGCCGAGCAGGAGCGCAGCGAGGAAGTCGTTGATCAACTCGATCACGAGCTGCCCCGGAGTGATCAGCTCATGTCCCTCCGGATCGTAGAGAAGCAGGCCGTTCGGGCCAGCCTTCATCCGGTCGATCAAGGCTCTGCGTTCATCTTCCGTCAGGTCGGTGTGAGTGCCGACGCCGGGGAAAAAGTACAACCCCTTGGCGGGAATGTTGGCGCGCATCGCTTCGAGAATCGGCGCCTCATTGGGCAGCGAGCTCAATCCCGCCTCACCCAGCGGTGAGAGCGCGTGCGAGATGAAGCCCCAGATAAACACCGCGATTCCGGCGAGGGCGCTGGCGAAAATCAGGCGATTCATGTGCGGTCCTCGCTAGGCAGGTGAAGATTTCGACGGCCTGGAAGCCACGTTGATTTCGATCTTGACGCCGTTCGGATCCGTCAGGAACAGCTGCCGCAGGAATCCGCCGGGAACGTGATTGATGTGTGCCGTGACACCGTGCTTCCTGAGCCGTGCGAGGATCTCGTCGAAGTCATCGCCATTGAACGCGATGTGATCCACCGGGCCGGTGCCGGGAGCCGGCGTCGTAACTGGGATACCCTGCGATTTCGAGTGTGCGGTGTAGGTCTTCCATTCGCCGATGTGGATGCAGGGTGTCTCGCCGACATAGAGCCAGTAACCGAGAAACGCGAGCGGCGGGCGCGGGCCGACGTGCATGCCGAGCGCGTTGCAATAGAAATCGCGCGTCCCGTCGATGTCGTTGGTGAGCACCAGGTAGTGCTCCATCTTGGTGAGCGGCATGAGCAAGGCTCCGAAATCAGTGCGCCTGCTGTCAGGCGCACTACAACTATTCTGGTGACTCTGCTACCGCGGCGACCAGTGCTACGTCGCCCATGGACACGGTCTTCGGGTTGAACTTCTTTGCGGCTGCGGCCATGCGCGTGAGGGCCGCGGCGATGGGCATGGGCGGCCGCGTGTCGCCCTTCTTCAACTTGTGAAAGCGGACCGGGTTGATGCGCGCTACGACATAGCTGCGCAAGTACGGTGACTTGAAGCCACGCGCTTGCAGGGCCGCGATGATGCGCTTCACCTGGGTATCGATCTCCTGCAATCGCGCCGCGTATCCCTCCCGGTCGCGCAGGCTCGTGGCGAGTGGGCGGTCGTTGAAGCGGTCCACCTTCTTCAGGAACGAACTGTAGGCGCCGCCCGCGAAGCGCGAGTTCTTCTCATACACGATGCCGAGTGTCAGCAACTCCGGAGCCTCGAATTCGGCAACAAACTTCGATTCGCGCACCTGCCCGTCGCGGCGCGCCAGATTGCGCGCCATGCGGATGACTTCGAGGCTGCGATCCTTGAGGTTGTGCGCCTTCTCGGTATTGAGCGCCAGGATCCGGTAGGCGAGCGACTCCTCCGGCGAGATCAGCGCGGTGATCTGTCGCAGGCCGAGAACCTTGGCGGCAGCCAGCCGGTGGCGCCCGTTCGGCGTCCACAGCCGGCCATCTTCGCCGCGCACCACGATCAGGGGATCGAGAAATACGCCGGTTTCATCGATGCGATCCGCAAGGCGTCGCGTATGGGTGGGAGACAGGTCGCGCTGGAACGGTGTCGGCTGGACCGCCGCGAGCGGGAGGGACGCGAGCAGCAGTGCGCGTCCGCTGAGTGGTTCACGATAGGCGCCGATCGGCGCGCCGCCCGCTTCCTGCACCAGCGCTACGAGCGGCGCAATGTCCGCTTGCGCGAAGTCGAGAGCTGTTTCCGCGGCGGTGACACCCCGAGCCTGCTTCCCGGGCGCCAGCCGGCCGCGCACCCTGGGGCCGCGTCGTGTCGGACTGGCCCTCTTCTTTGCCTTGGCAGTCGCCATGGATGCAGACTGCCGTGCCGACTCTATGATGTAAACAGTCGAACTTCAGCCACGCTGCGCGGCAACCGGCCGCTGGGGTGCGGACATGCCAGTTCCGTGGATACAGATCGTTCAATGGGTGCCCTCGATCCTCGAGGTGTCGCGCGAGCTGCTCAACCGCTCGCGGCGCCCGCCCGCGACGCCGGACGGCGACCTTGCTGCCCGCCTGGCCACTCTGGAGGAAAACGAGCGCCGACAGGCGGAGCTGGTCAATCGCATGGCCGAACAAACCGCGCAGCTCACCACCGCCATCACCGCCTTGCACCGCCAGGCGCAGTGGCTGATGGTCGGGCAGGGCATCGCCATGGGCCTGGCGCTCCTCGCAATCGTGCTCGTGCTGACTCGGTGGTGAGATCAGTCGCTGCTGCTCAGCTGTGCGGTCACACCTGGCCGCTCAGGAACCCAAGCACTGCGGCCGTAAACTCCGGTGCGCATTCCACGTTCGTCAGGTGAGCTGCGTCGAGGACCGTAAGTCTCGCGCCGGCGATACGCTCCAGGATCTGCTCGGCGTGTTCCGGCGGCGTCGCCGGGTCGCGCGCGCCCGCGATCACGAGCGTGGGGATCCGTATGGCACCGATGGCCTCGCGCTGATCCATGTCGCGAATGGCGGCACAACAGGCCGCATAACCGGAGGGGCTCGTCGCGAGCAGCATGGAGCGGATGGGCTGCACTGCTTGCGGCTGCTGCTGACGAAATTCCGTCGTGAACCAGCGGCCGAGAATCGTGTCGACCAGCGCGTCCATGCCCCGGGTGCGGGCGGTCTCGATGCGAGAATCCCAGTTCTCGCGCGGCGGCAGATAAGCGGAGGTGCTGCTGAGAACGATCGCAGCGACGCGCTCGGGATATTGCACGGCAGCCCACATGGCGGTCATGCCTCCGAGCGACAGGCCGCACCAGTGTGCGCGCTCGGCGCCCGCGGCATCGAGCACCGCGACGGCATCGCGGGTCAGGTCCGCAATGGTGAGCTCTGCTTTGTTGCCGAGGCTCGACTGGCCGTGCCCGCGGGCGTCGTAACGGATGACACGAAAGCGTGCGGCAAAGTCCGCGTGCTGCGGTTGCCACATCTCGAGCGCGCAGCCGAGCGAATTGATGAGCAGGAGCGGCGCGGCGTCGCCGGAACCGGCAACCTCGTATCGCAAGCGCGCGCCATCACTTTCTGCAACCGGCACTGACTCGACCCCCGGCCCAGTGGCTCACAATTCGCCGGCGATTGTAAACCGGACAGGGACGAGTCGCCCCTCGGGCGAATCGCGGCTGCGTGTAAAATGGCGTGATGAGTGATCAAGTCGAGCTCACCCGAACCCTCAGTCTGCTGCGGAGGGGCAAGCTGCCAGAAGCGGAGGCGGCTTGCCGGGAGATTCTGACACGCTCGCCGCGCAGCGCGCCGGCACTCCATCTGCTTTCCCTCATTCGCAAGGACAGCGGCGATCTCAAGGGCGGCGAACAGCTCATGCGCGAGAGCATCGAGTTGGAACCACAAAATGCGGACTTCCGCGCCAATTTCGCCGCCCTGCTGCGTCGCACAGGCCGGTTGCAGGAAGCTGAAGGTTCTTACCGTCAGGCACTGGCGATCGATGCGCGGCATCCGGCAGCGCGTTTCGGCCTGGTGCGGACGCTGAACGATCTGCGCCGGTACGGCGTGGCGGAAGCTGAATGCCGCACGCTGCTTGCGCAACGCCCTTCCGATCCCGAGGCATGGACGACCCTGGCTATCACCCTGGGTGAGCAGAACCGGCTCTCTGAAGCAGAGGCAGCATATCGGCAGGCCCTTGCGGTCAGTCCAGACTACGCGATAGCACACCACAACCTGGGATCGCTGTTCGTCAAAACGGAGCGCGCAGAAGAAGCACTCGCCGCGCTGGGTCGCGCGCAGTCGCTCGGTGTCAGGGGATTCGAAATCGCCTTCAACGCCGGGCGTGCCCTGTCACAGCTGTATCGCACGGAGGAAGCGGAACGCGCCTTCGCGGAAGCGGTCGCTCTGAACCCGCGGCATGTCGAAGCGCAGCTGAACCTCGCCAGGCTGCGCTTCATGCGCGCCGACCCGCAGTTCTCGCGCGACATTGCGGCTGCCGCTGCCGCGAATCCCGAGGACGGTCCGCTGCAGATGCTCCTCGGTGTCGTGCTGTGGCGAGCGGGTGACTACCAGGGAGCGGAGCGCCACTACCGCGAACTGCTCGTCCGTCGCGGCTCTGATCCCGACGTGCGCGCAGCATTGGCGCAGGTGCTGCACGAGACGGGCCGCCTGAAGGAAGCGGAGGTTGAAGCGGCCGAGGCGGCCATCGTCAAGCCGCAGGATGGCAGGGTGATCGATACACTCGTGAACATCCTGCTGGCCCGTGCGCGCCCCGACGAGGCCATGCGTTTCATTCAAGCGCAGCGATCTCGCGTACCCAACGATCAGGGATGGATCGCGCACGAGGCCACCGCGGCCCGGCTGATGGATCAGCCGCTGTACCGCGAGCTCTATGACTACTCGCGCATGGTGTGCACGTACGACTTGGAAACACCTCCGGGCTGGTCGTCGATCGAGGAGCTGAATGCCGCGCTGCTGCAGGCGTTCAGTGCCCGGCATGCATTTGCCGTCCATCCCCTCGATCAGAGTCTGCGTAACGGGAGTCAGACCGCTCGCAGCCTGGTAACGGACCCGGATCCGGCGATTCGCGACGCGTTGCGTGCCTTTGCGGGGCCGATCGAGGATTACCGCCGCTCCATCGGGACCCAGGCTGGGCACCCTTTGACTTCGCGCAATAGCGGGCCCGCAAAATTCAGCGGCGCGTGGTCAGTCCAGTTGCGGCGTGAGGGTTATCACGTCAACCACGTGCATCCCCAGGGCTGGATCAGCTCGGCCTACTACGTCTCCGTGCCCGAGGAAGTGCACGATGTGAACACGATGTCGGGCTGGATCAAGTTCGGAGAAACACGCTTTCCGGTACCCGGGGCGAGTCCGGAGGTCTTTATCAAGCCCCGGCCGGGGCGCCTCGTTCTTTTCCCTTCGTACATGTGGCATGGAACGAACCCCATTCATGGCTCCGAGACGCGCACGACGATCGCCTTCGACGCCGTGCCGGAAAGAGAAGCTCCAAGGTAAGAACCGATGACGGCTGCGCAGAGCGATGAGGCCGACATCCGCAGGATTGTCGGTGCTGCCGAGCAGGCTCGCATGGCGGGTCGGCGCGAGGAAGCCCAGCGCCTGCTGTCACAGGCGCAGGCTCTGGCGCCCGATCATCCCCTCGTGCTCAACGAAGCCGGCATCGGCCAATTGCATGCAGGCAACGCCGGCGCCGCGCGACGTTTCCTGGAAAGCGCCATCGAGAAAGACGAGCGGAATCCAGCCTTCTGGTTGAACCTGGCCACGGCATTTCGCAATCTCGATCTTGCGGGCGAGGAGATGAAGGCGCTCGAGCGCGTTCTGGCGCTGGAGCCGCGGCACTTGCTGGGTTTGTTGCAGAAGGCTTCGCTGCTCGAGCGGCAAGGCAAGGCCAAGGCGGCAGCGCAGGTCTATCACAACGCGCTATTGACCGTTCCGCCCGGCACGAAGTTACCGGAATTTCTGCGCCCGGCGATTCAGCGTGCCACGAGTGCAGTACGCGATAACCTCGCGGCGCTGGAAACCTTCCTGAGTGATCGCTTGCGTGATCTGCGTGAGCAGCATTCGGCGGCTTCGCAGGAGCGCTTCGATCACTGTCTGGGAGCATTCCTCGGCAAGAGTAGAATCTATCATCCTGAACCGACCTTCCTGCACTTCCCCAAGCTTCCAGCGCTCGAGTTCTATCCGCGCGCCGAGTTTCCCTGGCTCGACAAGATCGAAGCCGCGACCGCGGAGATCCGTTCGGAATTCGAGCGCGTGTTCGCCGAGGACGCGGGGAGTCTCGAGCCCTACATCGCCTATCCGCAGGGCGTGCCGCTGGACCAATGGGCGGAGCTCAACCACTCGCGCCGCTGGAGTGCCTTCTTCTTGTGGCGCGACGGCCAGCCGGTGGAAGCACATCAGAAGCGCTGCCCAAGAACCGCCGAGGTGCTCCGCGAGGCGCCTCTCGCCGACGTCCCCGGATACGCCCCATCGGTCTTCTTCTCGATCCTCGATGCGAAGTCGCATATTCCTGCGCATACCGGCGTGACCAATACACGGCTTATCGTTCACCTGCCGCTGGTGATTCCCGGCGGCTGCCGCTTCAGGGTGGGATCACAGACGCGCGAATGGCGCGCCGGTCAGGCGTGGGTGTTCGACGACACGATCGACCATGAGGCCTGGAACGACAGCGATGTGCCGCGTGCCATCCTGATTTTCGACATCTGGAACGGCTTCATGAGCGCTGCAGAGTGCGATCTCGTGCGTTCCGCAGTTCGTGGAATCAGCGAGTACTACGGCGACGAGCTGCTGCGGACCGCACAAGATTGAGCGGCCGCGGCTCGGCGTCGCAGTGGCGTAGTTCGTGCGGTTGGCTGACGGCCAAAAAAAAGCGGCGGGCTTTCGCCCGCCGCCACGTATCGCCAAAGTCTCGCTCTTTAGAAGTCTGCGGTAATACTGAAGAAGGCATACCGTCCCAGCGTGTCATAGACCTGCGGGAAGGTATTGCCGTTGCAGTACACAGGTACGCAGCTGCTCTGCCCGATGATCGGCGGATCCTCATCCGTAATGTTGTTGATACCGATCCGCGCGGTGACGCTGCCCGCAAACGTGTACGAGGCCGCCAGATCGAAGTAGTTCTGTGAATCGATCTTGGCATCCGTCGCCGGCACAGAGCCGTTCAGCTGTGGATCCGAGCTTGTATGATCGAGGTCGACCCCATCGACGTATCGCCAGCTCAGCGAAACATCGAAGTTCCATGGCGCAACCCACGTTGCCCGGAACTTATGGCGCCACTGTGGGATCGGGGTTCCACAGACCGAACCGTACAAGCCTAGGCAATCGTACTTCGGCGAGCCTGTCAGCGGCTCGACCTTGTACTCATCGTTGTAGGTTCCGATCAACTGGAACGCCAGGCGACCGGCGTTACCTCCCATGTCCCAGCCATAGTTGATTTCCGTATCGATGCCCTTCACCTGGAGCGATCCGGTATTGATGATCGGATCAATGACATAGCCGCCGGTGGTGAGCCACAGAGTTCCGGATCCCGGAGCGCGATGGACCAAGGCGGTAAAGGTCGGATCGCCAGCAAGGGCATTATTGACGATCAGGTCGGCGCCTACGCTCCCGATGAGATCCTCAACCTTGATGTCGAAGTAATCGACCGACCAGGTGAGGCCCTCGGCAAAGCGCGGTGTGAACACGAAACCAAAGGAAGTCGTGTCCGACTTCTCCGGATCGAGATTTTGGTTGCCGCCGACGAGGCCGTTGTACTGCGATGCCGGGTTGTCGACGATGTTGCCGTACACACCGAACCCAGCCCCGACACCCATATTGGCGCATTCAGCAGCCGTGGCACCCCCGCTGACGATGCCCGTCATCGGATCGATGGCACCCGCGCACGGGTCGAGACTGCCGTCGAGCTGCACACGCGTCTGCAGGAACAGTTCCTGGATGTTCGGCGCGCGCACCGCACGCTGATAGCTGCCGCGGAACCGAATATCCTGCACCGGTGCATAATCCAAACCGAACTTGTAGGTGTCGGTGTTGAATCCGAGGCTGTAGTCCGAGTAGCGGTAGCCGGCTTCAAACGACAGGTCCTGTGCTCCGGTCTTGTCCTGAACGATCGGCACGCGGACTTCCGTGAACATCTCCCGGACGTCGTAGGCTCCGTTCGTGTTGAGCGTCGCCGCGCCCTGACCCAGCAGGTCGCCGGTCTGGAACGCCGTGTCCGTCTCAAGATTTGATTCCTCGCGGCGGTACTCGGCGCCGATCGCAAGCGCGACGCCATCGTTGGCGGTCGGCAGTTTGACGCCGTAGTGGCCCAGATCGCCCGTGACGGCACCGCTGGCCACGATCTCAATGGTCTCGCCTTTCTGGAAGCCAGGCGTCGACAGGTAGTTGACGGCAGCTGGCGTAACGCCGTTTGTCTGGAAGATGTTGTACGGCACGCAGGCCGGATCGTCGTTGGTGATGTCGGCGTCAACATTGACCCGGCATACCGGCTGACCCGAAACGGGGTCGTTTACCACCGTCAACGCCTTGTTCAAGCGCGCAAGCGAGAAGTCGTTCAGGTAGTTCTCGGCATACACCGTCGTGCCGTACTGGCCGTAGGCATCGTACGTCCACGCTTCCGAGAACGAGCCACGAACGCCCGCGACTCCACGGTACGACGTGTGCCGCAGATCGTCCTGACGTCCTCCGCCTTCCACGTTGCGCCGGCCAATCAGGACGGTCACATCGTCCGTGGTCGCAGGCTTGTTGACACCATTGCACAGCGTGGCGGCCTGTGCCGCGGACAAGAACGGGTTGGAGCAGTTGACCACGTAGTTGCCGTAGAAGGGTGGCAATCCAATGCCGCTACCGAGGAACGCACCGCTCGGCGCGATCTGCGACACGGAGTGGTCATCCATGAACTGAAACTCCGAATAAACGGTCGCGTGCTCGTTTACTTCGTAGTGAGCGAACAGCCCCGCCGTGTAGCGCGTGTCGGGCCGCTGGTAGTAGTTCAGGGGTCCGAAGTTGTACTGATCCCGAGCACTGCTCCAGGGGATGAAGTCATTCCCGGCGACCGTGAAAGATGCACCGGTGCTCGGGCTCCCGAACGCAGCCGGATCCTGATCGATCGGGAAGAAGCGGCCGGTCGCGGCAGTCGAGGAACCACCGCAGGTCAGAGTTGTACCCGAGTTGAAGGTGCAGGCGCTGAAGTCGCGCTGGGACTGCAACAGTTTGTCGAGCTTGCGATAGCCCGCGTAGACCGTCGCATTGCCTCGCCCATCACCCGTGTTCATGCCGAGGATGAAGGTGAAGTCTCTGCTGTAGCCGTCCGTCACATTGCTGTCGGGGGTCGGGAATCCGCGTGCCTCCACGATATCGCCCGCCGCATTGCTGTTGCTGTGTGAATAGAGGCTGTACTGACCCTCGAGGCGAACGCCTTCGAAGTGGTCGTTCATGATGAAGTTGACCACGCCAGCGACCGCATCCGCGCCGTACACGGCCGATGCGCCACCGGTGAGCACTTCCACACGCTCGACCAACGCGCCCGGAATCTGGTTGAGATCGGGCGATGCCGCACCGTTCTGCGTCGGATCACCGGGCATCAGGCGACGGCTGTTGACCAGCACCAACGTACGCTGCGAGCCGAGGCCGCGCAGATTGACGGTTGCCGCACCTGTGGCGCCATTCGAGATATTGCCGCCGAAATCAGCGGCGGCCTGCGGCAGGTTGTTGATGAGGTCTTCGACCCGCGTCACACCCTGGAGCTTGATTTCCTCGTTTGAGACGGCGGTTACTGGACTGATACTCGTGAGATTTGGCTGGGGGATGCGTGAACCCGTCACTACAACGGTTCCCATCTCTGCCGCCCCAGCCGCTTCCTGCTGTTGATCCTGCGCAAGCGCAGGCAAGCTGACACTTCCGGCGGTCACAGCACCCATCAGCAGTGTGCGACGAACCGCGCGTGCCACTTGGCTATTGCGGTTAATCATTGAGTCCTCCTGCAAGAGACTGACTTATCTGTCTTGATCGCTACGGCGGCGATATTGGAACTCGACCGCCGGGTACCCCTGATTAGCTGCCCCGACGGATCGCTGTGGCGACCCATCAGAACCGTGCCGGGATAATAGCAACAAGCGAACTTTGAAAGAAAGCGCTTTAGCAGGAAAACAACAACAATTTACGAATGATTTCGGACAGCAGCAATGGTGCAAGCAGCATTTTGGCCGGGACTAGCACGACTGCGATAGGGCCGAGCGCGCGTGTCTGAGTAGGGCGTTGCCTGAATGCGTCGGCCTCCGGACCCTGTTGTATCATTTAGACAACAGCGCTCCGAGATCCGGTGCGGCCCGGTCGGCGGCCTGTGCCCCTTGGTGAGGTGCCTTTACGGCGTCGGCGGAACGTCGAAGTGAACGTACAGGGGCAGCTCATCGACCTGGCGGGGATCGCCTTCGACCATGTGATAGATCCGGTAGTGGTAGGCGCCTTCGTTGGTAATCGGCAAGACGTTGACATTGAAGGCGGAACGTACCCGCGTACCCTGCTCGAGGTTGACCTCTGCCCGTGAGACGCCCAGCTGCGTTCCCTGGGCGTCGAAGAGTCTGCATTCGACGATCCCCTTCTCGGCAACCGCCATGTCGGATCGCTCGGTCTGAACCAGCAGCACCGACTGGATCTGCGCCGCGGCAGGCTTGCCGGTCGCCAGGGCGTCGGCGACCGCGCTCTTGGGAAGGTGGAGTTCGTCGATCAGGCCGAAAATGCTGACGTTGTTCGACAATTGATCGATCGAGAAGCGCTCACACAACAGGGCCCAGCGGTGCTTCAAAGGAGTTTCCTCTGCGGCCTTCAGTTCTGGTCCGTGCGCCGCAGTACCACGCGTCGGTTCTGGGCGCGCCCTTCGGCCGTCGCGTTATCTGCTACGGGTTGGGATTCTCCAAGGCCACGAGCCTCGAGCCGCGACGCATCGATGCCCGCGGCCACGATGTAGTCGCGTACGGCCTTCGCGCGCTCCTCGGACAGGTGCTGGTTGTAGGTCTCCGAGCCGGTTGAATCGGTGTGCCCTTCGATGACGCCCGTAGCTGAGGGCACGGCCTTGAGGAAGTTGACAGCGAGGTCGAGATCCTTGAACGACTCGGAGCGCAGCTTGCTCGAGTCGTTGTCGAAGTAAACCTCGAGCTTGCGCGTGAGGCTGCAGCCGTAGACATCGACACGATCGCCCTTGGGCGTGGCGGGGCACCTGTCCTTGCTGTCAGGCACACTGTCGCCGTCCGTATCGAGCTCGCAGCCGACCGCGTCGACGCGAGCACCCGCGGGCGTACCGGGGCAACGATCGAGATTATCGGTGACGCCGTCACCGTCGCTGTCGAGCGGCGCGGGCGGCGGTGGCGGCGGCAGTGCCTTTTCTTCCTCGTGCACGCAGCGCTGGCCGCCCCAGTAGAACTGCAGGTTAAGGCCCGCCATGTAGTCGACGAGTCGATCCTCACGGCTGCCGGGGAAATCATTGCGCCCGCGTATGTCACCTCGCAGGATCAGTCCGCGGCTGCAGTCGCTCGAGTGCGCGAGCGTGACGAGGACACCGGCGCCGAGGTCCAGGTAGAGATTAGTCGAGCCGCCAGTGACCTCGAGTTTGTCCTTCTGCCCACCGGCCCCCAACAGAATGAACGGAGAGATCCGCGACTCTCTGTAGAAGACGGCGAGCGCGTTCAGGCCGAGCGAGGTGATCTCCAGGTCATTGTTTGCCGCGCCATGGAACTTGCCGTACGAAGAGTCGAGCTCCATGTTCCAGTACTTGCCGATCGCCTTGCCGAACGCCAGGTTGGCGCTCCAGCCATCGTCGACCTGGCGCTCGTCGTCCATCCACATCGCGTGTGCGCCGGGAGCGACATACCAGCTGTCTTCAGGTTGCCCGGCGCGTGCCGAGCTCGCGGCGAGCAAGGCCAGGCACGTAACGAGCACGATCGGTCCGAGGTGGCTGTTCATGGCGCGCTCTCCCTGTTGAGACCGGCAGCGCGGGCATCGGTGTTATTGGGCCCGCGGGAAGTTGAATCTTAGCCCAACGCAGGCGGACGCGGCATCCGCGGTTGTACTCGGGCGTTTCCGAAGGACGAGGGGCTAGGTCACGCCAAAGGCCGGATGGATGACTCGATCACCCGTGCGAATGCCCAGTCGCTGCGCCTCCCCGCCGGCGATCTCGATGACGCCGGTGACCAGGCCCATCGAGCTGATCGTGGCCAGGGATTCGGGCTTCGTCTTTGGCGCGATGCGGATGACGTGCCCATCTGCCGATACGAACAGCATGTCGAGTGAGATGCGAGTGTTCTTCATCCACATGCTGACGGCCTGCGGCTGCGGGAACACGAACAGCATTCCGGTCATTGGCTGCAGCGCGGTGACGTACATGAGCCCCTGTCCGCGGCGCGAAGGCGTATCCGCAACCCACACCTTGAACTCGTGCCGTTGCCCCTCGCTCTGGATCGAGAGAGGCGAGCGCGGAAACGAGCTGAGCGGCTCGTGCGCCCCCTCCTGCGCGGCGGCAATGCTCGTCGCACAGGCGAGAGCGGCGAGCGCACTTCCAATGCGCGCCGCAAAGCAGGGGAGTCTCATGTCGTGTGCCCGGTCGTTGCCGAAGAGTCGACACCGGTGTAGATGACCTGTCCAGCAAAGTCAAAGGTGCTCATCAGCACGCTGGCATCATCGCCCACTGCCCGCGCCGGCTGCACGCAGAAGCCGCGTCCGCTGACACGGTAAGTGCGTGACTCCTTGCGCCAGGGCGTGATCAGGTGCTGCGTCAGGTCGTCGACTGTGCACTTGTCATCACCCATGGTGCCGTAAACGCGCGCGCGACCTTCCTCGATGATCGTGACATTCACGGGCAGCGCATGACCGGAGCTGCTCTCGCTGAGACCGGCAATGCCGAGCACGATCACGAGCCGACGATCCGAGCCCTCGAGCACCCGGCTGAAGCTCAGGCGCACGCCGTTGCCGTCAGGGCGGGGCATGCCCTCGCACTGCGTGCCGGCGTTGTCCCAGTTGAGGCGGAGCTCGAGCGCACCGTCGAGACGCGCGCGTAGAAAGCCATCGCCGGACTGCAGGCATCCTGGTGCATTGGCGGGCGCCGCTTGAGCCGCGGCTGGCGCCGACTGCAGCAACGGCTGCGACCGCGGCAGCTGTCGCACGATCAGAAACGCCAGAGCGGTGATCGCAACGAGGCCGCTAAGAATCGCGACAGTACGCTTCACCCAAAGTCCTGTAAGGCCCGTGACGTCAACTTGCCGGACGCACCAGCAGCGCTTTGGCCAGGTGCCCGTGCATGTTGCCAATGGCCTTCGCCAGATGCAGCAGCGATGTGATCACGACCACGCCAAACGCAATGACGAAGGGAATCGACCAGGGCTGCAGTCCGTTCACGTGCACGTCGCCCGTCACGTGGATGGCGCCGGCAAGATAGAGGAGCCAAAGAACAGGAGCAGCAATCAGGCTCACACTGAGCGCCAGACCTGCGGTTGCGATCGTGAAGTACACGATGCCAATGGGCAGCTGCAGGATCATGTAGAGCAGCGCGGTCCAGGTGTGGCGATCTTTCAGGATGTCGATGATGCGCTGATACCAGGACGCGGTGCTGCGCGCATGCGCAGGCCGCCTCGGCATGCGGGTGCCGGTAAGACCTTCCACCATGCGTCCCTCGGCCAGCGCCAGCGCGCGCACGAGTCCCAGAAAGAGCAGGAAGAATGGAAAGCCGATGATCAGAATCATCGTGCCGGCTGACATGGCGAGCCCGGTCACGGCTACGGTGAAATAGACGATTCCTGTGACCAGCGACAGCAGCATGAAGAAGAGCGATGTGTAGGCGCGCCCGTCGGTGAGCACGCTGAAGAACCTCCCGATCGCGCTGCGCGAAGGGCGGCGGGGCGCCGCCGCCAGAGCCTTGCGTACAGTCGCTTCGGTAGTGCGATAGGCATCGGCCACTTCTTCCGGCACCCCGTACGTGCTGGCGATGAGTTCGAGGACGTCAGCTTCCGACTTGCCGGGGTGCTGGCCGATCTCGGCACGCAGGTATTCCTCGGCGTCATAGAGCGCATCCTGCTGCAGGGCCGGATCTTCGCCGGCGAGCGCGGCCTTGAGCTGTTGCAGGTATTGTTCGACGGAACGCGGTGCGGAGCGGGACATCTGCGCTTCTCCTGGATCAGTCTTTCCGGACGTTGCCGGTCGAGGGACGCGTAAAGAGGTCGACGAAGTCGCGTGTCTGCTGCCAGATTCCGAGCCAGTGCTCGAGAACCACGCGACCTTGATCGGTGATGCGGTAGTAACGGCGGGGCGGGCCCGCGTAGGAAGGCACGACGCGGCTTGCGAGCAGGCCGCCGGCGCTCAGGTTGCGCAGCACGGGGTAGAGCGCCCCCTGCTTGAAGACGGTGAGCCCGGGGGCAACAGCCTGAAGCTGTTTTGCAATCTGATAGCCGTACAGATCTTCGGTGGCACGATCCAGAACCGATAGCAGTACCAGTGCGATCAGCCCGGCATTCAGCTCGCGCTGAAACTTCCTTTCAACGGGTTCCAGGCCGTCCTCTGAGCCGGCTTCGGTCTCTTCTAACGCCATGTGAGTCGTACGAGCATGCATTAGATTACGTTAGGCGATAGTTAATACTAGTAAGTAACTAGTAGTCAAGAAAAATTTAACAGGTCAACGCCTTAAGCCTATGAGCCTTATCCGACCCATCGCCAGCCGATGCTAGACTCCCGGGCCCTTCCAATTGCAGCCTCCAACACTCTGAATGAACTCCACGCGCTTCCTGATCGAGGTCAATCCCGCACTTCCTGTTCCCCTGTCCCGCCTGGCAGAACTCGCTAGCAACCTGCGCTTTTCCTGGCACCGGCCCACGCGCGCGCTCTTTTCGTCGCTGGATCCGAATCTGTGGCGGGAGGTCGGCGGTAACCCGCGCGTGTTCCTGCGCTGTGTTGATCAGGCACTACTGGACCGGGCCGCGACGGAGGCGGGTTACCTCGAGAACTACCGCAAGGTGCTGGCCGGCTACGACACTTACCTCACCGAGTCACCCCTGCCGGACAGCCAGGCACAGGTCGACACCGGACTCGTCGCGTACTTCTGCGCGGAGTACGGCTTCCACGAGAGTTTTCAGATTTACTCCGGCGGCCTTGGCGTCCTCGCGGGTGATCACTGCAAGACGGCAAGCGATCTCGCGTTGCCGTTCGTCGCGGTGGGTCTGCTCTATACCGAGGGCTACTTCACGCAGACGATCGACAAGGAGGGCAACCAGGTCGCGCACTATCGCGAGCACGATCGTGCGGATTTGCCGGTGGAGCCCGTCCTCGATCGCGGCGGCCACGAAGTGCGCATCGTCTGCCGGCTGGCGCGCCGCGATGTACACGTGCGCGTATGGCGGGCACGCGTCGGGCGCGTCTCGGTTTACCTGCTTGATACGAGCCTGGTGGAAAACGGGCCCTCCGACCGCGAGATCACGCACAAGCTTTACGGTGGTGACGAGACGGTCCGGATCCAGCAGGAGATCATTCTCGGCATCGGCGGCACGAAGGTTCTGCGTGCGCTCGGGCTCGCGCCGTCCGTATGGCACATCAACGAGGGCCATGCCGCCTTCCTGGTGCTCGAGCTGATTCGTGAGCACGTTGCGCGCGGACTGGATTTCGACAGTGCGCGCGAAGCGGTGGCGGCGAGCTGCGTGTTCACGACGCATACACCGGTCGCAGCCGGTCACGACGTGTTCAGCCCCGAACTGGTGCTGGGCCATCTTGGCGAGGTGCTCGACGAACTGCGGATCGACGCGGACACATTCCTGCGCCTGGGCCGCGCGCCGCAGGGCGGAAATCACTTCAACATGACGCGCCTGGCGCTCGCTGGATCGCGTCACCATAACGGCGTCAGCCGCATTCACGGCGCAATCTCGGCGCGCATCTGCGCCGACAACTGGCCGGAAGTCCCGCCGGAAGACAACCCCATCGGCTACATCACCAACGGCGTGCACCTGCCGACGTTCCTGTTCCAGCCATGGGTCGATTTCTTCGATCGCTCGCTCGGCCAGAGCTGGCGTGCTCGTCTGAACGAAGAGTCGTTCTGGCAAGGCCTGTATAAGACTCCCGACGAATCCTTCTGGGAGGTTCGCCAGGCCGTGAAGGTCGAAGTGCTGCGGGGCCTGCGCGCACGCCTGCGGGTGCAGTGCGCGCACAACAATGTGAGCGATGCGCACTATGAGCGGCTCACGCGTTTTCTCAATCCGTCCAGTCCAGACGTGCTGACCATCGGCTTCGCGCGTCGCTTCGCCACCTACAAGCGCGCCACTCTGATCTTCAACGACCTGGCGCGCCTCAGCGCGCTCGTTGGCAACCCCCAGCGGCCGGTGATCTTCGTTTTTGCCGGTAAGTCGCATCCCGCCGATGAGCCGGCACGCAAGCTCCTGCGGGACGTGAACACGCTCAGCATGAGCTCAGATTTCTTTGGCCGGGTCATCTTCGTCGAGGATTACGACATGGCCCTCTCACGCCTGCTGGTGGCGGGCGTCGACGTGTGGCTCAACAACCCGATCTCACCGCTCGAAGCGAGTGGCACCTCGGGGATCAAGGCGGCAATCAACGGTACTCTGAACCTCAGTGTCCTCGACGGCTGGTGGGCCGAGGGGTTTGACGGGGAGAACGGCTGGGCCATCGTCCCCACGGACAGCGGCAACGAACAGGAACGCGACCGCGAGGATGCGCAGACGCTCTACGAACTGCTGGAAGACGAGGTGATCCCGCTCTACTACGACCGCAACGAGCAGGGCTTCTCGCCGGGCTGGGTCGCGAGATGCAAGCGCTCGATGGCCACGATCATCCCGCACTTCAACATGCGCCCCGTATTGGAGAATTACGTCGCGGGCCTGTACCGGCCCGCGGCGCACGGCGGCAGAGCCATGGCGAGCGATGACTTTACCGGTGCCCGGTCACTCGCCGCCTGGAAGGGCAAGGTGCAACGATCCTGGGCGGGCGTGGCGGTTCGGCATCTCGATGCGGTGCCCGCCCGTCTGGAATACCGTGCCCACCTCAAGACGCGTGTGGGCGCCTTTCTCAATGGCCTGGAGCCCGGCGACGTACGCATCGAGCTGGTCTTGCAGCGCGAGCTGCCCGACGGCCGCGGGCAGCCGCCACCCTACACCTCGTTCAGCAGCGGTGAGCAGGTCGATGCCATACCCGGCGTCGTGCACCGGGCCTTCGACTTCACAGGCGAGCGCGACAGTGACGGCTCCCACGTCTTTGCTGTCGACAGCGCACCGCCGTGGTGCGGGAGGATGAGCGGCCAGGTGCGGATCGTTCCGCACCACGCGCTGCTGTCGCACCCGTATGAGATGGGACTGATGAAGTGGATGTGAGCGCTTAGCTTCCCTAACGCTCGAGTCGCAGGACCACGCCCGCCAGGGGTGGAACCGTCAGTTGCAGCGAGCAGGGCAGGCCGTGCAGGGGATCTGCGCGCGCCTCGATCGGCAACGGATTGCCCAGATTACTGCCGCCGTAGTAGTGCGAGTCAGAGTTGAAGATCTCGCGATAGACGCCCGCTTGCGGGACGCCGATGCGATGCCCCTGCCGCGGGACCGGTGTGAAGTTGAGCACCACCGCCAGCGTCTCGCCGTCCGCAAAGCGCAGAAAACTCAGCAGCGAGTTAGCGCGGTCCTCGCAATCGATCCAGCGAAAGCCGTGCGGCTCGAATTCGAACTGCGACAGCGCCGCGTGCGCACGGTAGGCGCGATTGAGGTCGCCCACCAGTCGACGCACGCCCGCGTGGGCGGGCACCTGCGCCAGGTACCAGGGCAGCGCGACGCGAAAGTTCCACTCGGCCGGCTGGGCGAACTCTCCCCCCATGAAGAGCAGCTTCTTGCCAGGATAGGTCCACTGGTAGGTGTACAGCAGGCGCAGATTCGCGAAGCGCTGCCACTCATCGCCGGGCATGCGTCCCAGCAGCGAGTGCTTGAGGTGCACGACCTCGTCGTGCGAGAAGGGGAGCACGAAGTTCTCGCTGTACGCATACATCATTCCAAATGTGAGCTGGTTGTGGTGATGCGAGCGGTACACCGGGTCGAACGATACGTAGGCGAGTGTGTCGTGCATCCACCCCATGTTCCACTTCATGCTGAAGCCGAGGCCGCCGCTTGAGGCGGGCCGGCTCACCATCGGCCAGTCGGTGGATTCCTCGGCGAGCGTGACGCTGCCGGGGAACTCGAGGTGCGTCACGCCGTTGAGCTCGCGTATGAACTCGATGGCCTCGAGGTTCTGATTGCCGCCCTGACGGTTCGGCACCCAGTCGCCGCCCTTGCGGCTGTAGTCCAGGTAAAGCATCGAGGCCACAGCGTCGACCCGCAGCCCGTCGAGGTGAAAATCCTCGAGCCAGCAGCAGGCGCTCGAGATCAGGAAGCTGCGCACTTCGTGGCGCTCGTAGTCGAACACCAGTGTGCCCCACTCACGATGTTCCGCCTTGCGCGGATCCGCGTATTCGTACAGCGAGCTGCCATCGAAATGGGCGAGGGCGTGCGCGTCGCGCGGGAAGTGAGCCGGCACCCAGTCGAGAATCACGCCGATGCCTGCCTGGTGGCAGCGATCGACGAATTCGCGCAGCCCCGCGGCTTCACCGTGGCGGCTGGTCGGCGCGAAGTAGCCGCTTGTCTGATAGCCCCAGGAGTCATCGAGCGGATGCTCGCTGATCGGCAACAGCTCAACGTGTGTGAACCCGAGCTCCTGCACGTACGGGATCAGACGCTCGGCGATCTCCGTGTAGCTCAGGAAATCGCCGTCCGCCCGCCGCTGCCAGGAGCCGAGATGCACTTCGTAGATCGACATCGGCGCATGCAGCCAGTCGTTGCTGGCGCGCGCCTGCATCCACTGCTGATCGCGCCAGGCATGAGCCAGTGGCGCAGTCACGATCGCCGCCGTCGCCGGGCGCCGCTCGAACTGCCGCCCGTACGGGTCGGTCTTCAGATGAATCGTGCCGTTGTCGCGATTGCGGATCTCGAACTTGTACAGCGTGCCGGGGCCGATGCCGGGAACGAACAGCTCCCACACGCCGCTCGCGCCCCGTACGCGCAGCGGATGGCGCCGGCCGTCCCAGAGATTGAAGGGGCCAACGACACTCACTCGCTCCGCGTTGGGCGCCCAGACGGCGAACTGCACGCCGGCAATACCGTCGACGTCGCGCACATGTGCGCCCAGGAACCGGTGCGCGCGTCGGTGCACGCCGGTGTTGAACGCGCGTAATTCTCCTTCGTCGATCAGCGGTGCAAACGAATAGGGGTCGGCGACCTCGTATACGCCACCGACGTTGTCCTGCCAGGAGATCGTGTAATGCTGCGGCAGGGATCCAGGTGCTCCGTGCCAGTAGAAGATATCGCTCGAGCCGTGCCGCTGCAGGTCCAGATTGCGGTTGGCGCGGGCATGGCGGACCGACGGCAGGTAGGCGATCAGCGCTTCCTGGCCGGCCCATTCGTGACGCCCGAGGACCGAGTGCGGCTCGTGATGCCGGGCGTCGCGGATGCGCTCGAAGTCGCGCTCCAGGCTCGCGAGCAGCTCGCGCATCTCGCGCTGGCGTGTTGCAGTCATCGCCTTCAAAGGTAACATAGCCTCGCAACCTCGCCGGAGTACTCGACCGCCCCATGCCGAAGCAGCCCGCTCGTGCCTCTTCGGGCCGCTACGTCAGCCGACTGACCAGCGGCACGCTCGCCGTTGTCATGGCCGGTGGGCGCGGTGAGCGACTGAAGGCACTGACCGATCATCGCTGCAAACCGGCGACGCCGTTCGGCGGCAAGTTCCGCATCATCGATTTCGTGCTGTCGAACTGCGTGAACTCCGGCATCCGGCAGATCTGCCTGCTCACCCAGTACAAGGCGCAGTCCCTGATCCAGCACGTGCAGAGGGGCTGGGGATATCTGAGAGGCGAATTCGGCGAGTTCGTCGAGATCATCCCGGCGCAACAGCAGGTCGGCGTGCACTGGTATCGCGGCACCGCGGATTCGGTGTATCAGAATCTCGACCTGATCCGCGCGCATCGGCCCACGCACGTGCTGGTGCTGGCGGGCGATCACATCTACAAGATGGATTACGGCCCGATGATTGCCTACCACGTCGAGAAAGGAGCCGACATCACGGTGGGCGTGGTACAGGTGCCCCGCGAGCGTGCACGCGAATACGGCGTGATGACCACCACCGAGTGGAACCGGATCGTCAAGTTCGCCGAGAAGCCGCAGAACCCCGACCCGATTCCCGGCCGCGACGATGTGGCACTGGCCTCGATGGGAATCTACGTGTTCAACACGCGCCTGCTCGAGAAGCTCCTCACGGCCGACATCGAGAACGGCGAATCGGCGCACGACTTCGGCCGCAACATCATTCCCGAGGCGATCGATCGCCTGCAGGTCTTCGCCTATCCGTTCCAGGACGTGCGCACGCGCGCGCAGAGCTACTGGCGCGATGTCGGGAGTGTCGATGCCTACTACGAAGCGAACATGGAGCTGGTGCACGTCGACCCCGAGCTCAATATCTACGACCGGCAATGGCCGATCTGGACCTACCAGGTGCAGCAGCCGCCCGCCAAGTTCGTGCTGGACGAGGAGGGCCGGCGCGGCATGGCGGTGAACTCCTTGATCTCGGGCGGCGCGATCATTTCCGGCGCCTCGGTACGCCAGTCGCTGCTGTTCTCGTCGGTGCACGTGCAGGAGCGCAGCCACATCGAACGCGCGGTGATCCTTCCGGATGTCTACATCGGGCAGCAGTGCCTGATTCATCACGCGATCCTCGACGAGGGCTGCGACATTCCGGACGGCATGCGCATCGGGCTGGATCGAGAGGCCGACGCCAAGCGCTTTCACGTGACCGAGCAGGGCGTGGTGCTCGTCACTGCCGACATGTTGCGGGATCTCGAAGGGTGAGCTCCGGCGAGCGTCTGCGCGTGGTGCTGTGCTGGCACATGCACCAGCCGGAGTATCAGGATCTGATCACCGGCGAGCACGTGCTGCCCTGGACGTATCTGCACGCCATCAAGGATTACGTCGACATGGCGGTGCACCTCGAGTCGCAGCCGGGCGCCGCGGCGGTGGTGAACTTCTCCCCGATCCTTATCGAGCAGCTCCGCGACTACAGCGCGCAGATCTCGGCATGGCTGCGCGCCGGTGAGCCGATCCGCGATCCGGTGCTGGCACTTCTGACCGCCGGCGGCATTCCGCAGGACCCGAAGCTGCGTGCCGCCGCAATTCGCGCCTGCCTGAAGGCCAATCGCGAACGCTTGATCGAGCGCTTTGAGCCGTACAACAACCTGGTCGATCTTGCGGCGACGTTTCTGGAGCAGGATGCGGCCGCTTACGCATCACACCAGTTCGTGTTGGACCTGGCAGTCTGGTACCACCTCGCCTGGCTCGGCGAGACCGTGCGGCTGGGCGACCCGAGAGCCCAGGAGCTGATCGCGAAGGAAAAAGACTTCACCGCCGCTGATTGCCGGCAGCTCATCGAGATCATCGGTGATGTGATTGCTGCGCTCCTGCCCCGTTATCGGCGGTTGCTTGGCAGCGGACAGGTCGAACTATCGCTGACACCGTACGGACATCCGATCCTGCCGCTGATGCTCGATTTCGCGAGCGCACACGAAGCACTGCCGTCGCTCGAGCTGCCGGCGGAGCGCGAATATCCGGGCGGGGAGGACCGGGCGCGCTGGCACATCGCGCGCGCGATCCAGACCTTCGTCGAGGCCTTTGGCGTGCGTCCGCGCGGCTGCTGGCCGGCCGAGGGCAGTGTCAGCCGAGCCACGCTGGCGCTCCTCGATGATTTTGGCTTCGACTGGACGGCTACGGGCGAAGCGGTGCTACGCAACAGTCTCGTCGCCTCCGGCACCCCTGACGGCGAGAGCAGCGTGGGCCTGTTGCATCGCCCTTACCAGCTTGCGGGTGGCCGCGTGCGTTGCTTCTTCCGCCACGATGCCCTGTCTGATCTCATCGGCTTCACCTATTCGAGTTGGCATGGCGATGATGCCGCGGCGAATCTCGTCGATCAGCTCGAGCAGCTGGCAACAGGGCTGTCCGATACTGCGGAGCACGTAGTGGCCATCGTGCTCGATGGGGAAAACGCCTGGGAGTATTACCCCTACAACGGCTACTTCTTTCTCAGATCGATGTACGAGAAGCTCGCCAATCACCCGCGCCTGCAACTCACTACCTTCTCGCGTTGCCTGGCGGAGGGCGTACCGGCTCGCGAGTTGGGAACTTTAGTCGCGGGCAGCTGGGTGTATGGAACTTTCTCCACCTGGATCGGCCACCCGGCCAAGAATCGCGCCTGGGAAATGCTGTGCGAGGCGAAACGCGCCTTCGATCGCGTGGTCGTGGAAGGATCGTTGTCGGACGAGGAGCAACTCGCCGCTGAACGCCAGCTCGGGATCTGCGAAGGCTCCGACTGGTGCTGGTGGTTCAGTGATGACAACCCCACGGAGTCCGTGCAGGCATTCGATGCCCTCTATCGGCGACATCTTGCGAACCTCTATCGGATTCTGAAAGAGGCGGCTCCGGCGACGCTGGCCGAGCCGATCGCTCACGGCGGCGGAACGCCCGAAGCGGGCGGCGTCATGAAGCGCAGTGCATGACATCGCTCGATCGGCGCCGCGCAGGCGTGCTCCTGCATCCCACCTCGCTACCCGAAGCGGCCACGCGCGGTGCCTTGGGCAGCAACGCGCGGCGCTTTATCGATCTCATCGCGGAGGGCGGTTTCAGCGTCTGGCAGATGCTGCCGGTCGGACCGGTCGAGGTGGATCGCTCGCCGTATTTCTCGCGTTCCGTTCACGCCGGTAACGTCGAGCTGATCGACCTGCAGGAGCTCGCGCTGCGCGGCTGGATCAAGGCCGAATCGGGTCCACATGCCGGCGAAGCAGTCGCGCACTTCCGCGCCCGCAAGTTGCTCGAGGCGCTCATCGGCTTCGAGAATCAGGCGGACCAGGCTACGCGCCAGGACTTCGAGGCATTCCTTGCAGCGCACCGGCATTGGCTCATCGATGATGGGCTGTTTCTCGCCCTCAAAGCGCAGCATCAAGGACGACCCTGGTGGCAATGGGAGCCGGAGCTGCGCGACCGTGATCCGCAGACGATCGCCGCAGCGCAGACGCGCCATGCGGCCGCGATCGATCAGTTCGTGTTCGAGCAGTACCTCTTTTACCAGCAATGGCAGGCGTTGCGGGCCCACGCGCGCGCGCGCGGAGTGCTGCTCTTTGGTGACATCCCGATCTACGTTGCGCACGACAGTATGGAGGTGTGGGCGTACCGGGAATTCTTTCAGCTCGATGCGGCGGGCCTGCCGCGCGCCATCGCGGGTGTGCCACCGGACTACTTCTCCGCCGACGGACAGGTGTGGGGTAATCCGCTCTACGACTGGCACGCCCTGGAGCGCGACGGGTTCAGGTGGTGGATCGCGCGCCTCGCGACGCAGATCGAGAGATTCGACCTGCTGCGCATCGATCACTTCCGGGGCCTGGAGGCTTACTGGTCAATCCCCGCGGGTGCGACCACAGGTCGCGACGGCGAGTGGCGCTCCGCGCGCGGTGAGGCGTTGCTCCGATGTCTGCAGGCGACGCTGGGACGACTGCCACTCATCGCCGAGGACCTGGGCGTCATCACGCCCGAGGTCGAGCGGTTGCGCGATGCGTTCGGCCTGCCCGGAATGCGCATCCTGCAGTTCGCGTTTGACGGGGATGCGAACAGTCCGTATTTGCCGCACAACCACGTGCATAATTGCGTGGTGTACACCGGCACGCATGACAACGATACGATCGTGGGCTGGAGCGCAGCGCTGGACGAAGGCACGCGCCGGCGCGCCGCCGATTATCTTGGAACCGCAGTCGAGCAGCTGCCGCGCGCGTTGATCCGCAGCGCACTGGCCTCGGTGGCGCGGCTCGCGGTCCTGCCACTGCAAGACCTGCTCGGCCTCGATTCGCGGGCGCGGATGAACACACCCGCCACCGTCAGCGGCAACTGGTCGTGGTCGTTCTCCTGGGACGAGCTGCCACCGCACTTCGCTGCGGACTGGCTGCGCCTGAACACGATGTACGGCCGGGCGTAGATGGGGGAGATAAAGGAGAGCGCTATGCGATGGACTGTGATCCTGGCCGCCGCGCTCATCGCCGCATGCGCATCGCAGACCAAGTTCGAGGCTCCCAATCTCAGTGTGGTCAACATCGAGATGCTGGAGAGCACGCTGTTCAACCAGCGCTTGAAGGTACACGTGCGCGTGCAGAACCCCAACGACCGCGAGTTGCCAGTCAAGGGCGTGAGCGCGACGCTGGAACTGCAGGGAGAGAAGTTTGCCACCGGCGTCTCTGCGGCGCCGTTTACGGTGCCAGCCTTCGGCGAATCGGAGTTCGATCTCATGGTGGACGCCAGCGTCGCCGGCGCGCTGATCCGCATGCTCGGCAAGGGCAAGGCCGACCAGGCGATGCAGAGTCTCGACTATCGACTGAGCGGCAAGGTCAGCCTCTCTTCGGGATTCGTGCGCTCGATTCCGTTCGATGAAAAGGGCTCGCTCAAGCTGTCGGAGTCGGCGCCGCAGGAGCAGTGACGCTACGCGCGCGATGAACTCGACGCTCGCGATGCGGCTTCCTCCGTACGAATCTGCCGTTGACGCTGATTAAGCTTACGAATGGACAGCGGCAGCGCGATCGCGTAGGGCACCCAAAGCAACCAATTGTATGGCTTGGGTAGCAACAGGAGCCCCGCCAGGAATGCCGTAATCGCCACCCAAGCAATCGCGGACACGCGAACCATAAAGGAACGCTCGCGAGGCCCCGCGGTGTTCTTGATACTGAAGTAGGTGCCGACGACACCACCGGCCATTCCAATGACGCCACCAACAATTCCCCCTATCAAGCCGACGTCCACATCTCCCCCTGTCGTCTAACGTCCCGGCTCAGCGGCCTTCCGGAGGTTGCCAGAGTTCAACCTTGTTGCCCTCCGGGTCCAAGACCCACCCGAATTTTCCGTACTCGGAATCGTCGGTTTTCTCGAGCACGTTACATCCCTCTGCGCGCAAGGCTTTCAGGAGGCTTTGAAGGTCCGCGACTCGATAGTTGACCATGAAGGACGACGTGCTTGGTGCAAATTGGTCGCCGGTAGCGCTGAACACAGACCATGCGGTGGTGCCCCCTGTAGGTTTACCGCTCTCGTCAGTCCAGTCAAATGCGGCGCCTCCCCATTCCTGCACGTCAATGCCGAGATGCTTCTTGTACCAAGCCCCCAGTGCGGCAGGGTCTTTTGCCTTGAAAAAGATCCCGCCGATTCCTGTAACTCTTTTCATCTGCCCCTCCGGAAGCTGATCAAAAGCGAAGCCTAGTGCAGCTAACGTCCCGGCTCAGCGGCCGGCCGATGCGTAATGGATGCTGGCACTTTATCCCTCTCCGGACCGCTGCAGCCGGTTGTTAGGCGTCGAAGCGGCGCACGTGTGGTGTGTGAGGCCTGAGCTGCTCGGGATCGGGCAGTTCATGCGGCGTTTCTACACCATCAATCGACCAGACATCGATTCCAGCCAACCTACCGGCACGCAAGAACACGTACGCGCCGCAAAGGTTTCCGCGTTCAGTAAACCAGCAGTAATCAGAAACTACCCGCATCTTAGAGCGAGGCAACGGAGCTACACCATCGACGCTGAAATCAACGCTGGCACATCCGCAGCCACAGCGTGAAATGACGCGAGCTCTTTCTACTTGAGGTAAAGCCGCAGCTGCGCGCGCGTCACCGTGTTCAAGCATCCACACTACGAGTGCCGTTTCCTTTGCGCTCAGAGGACGCTCTTCCGGACTGACGCGAGAGGTTGACACGATGTCGGGCCTCGACGCCTAACGAATGTAAGGGACTTCCCCGTCCCGAGACGGCATCGAAGTGCCAAGATTGAGTGTGTGTAGTTTCAATCTGCAACGAGAGGGGAAGTCCATGAGCAACGTTACTACCGTCGGAATCGATCTGGCAAAGAACATCTTTTCGGTGCACGGGGTTGATGGTGTGGGAGGTGTGGTGCTGCGAAGAACGGTGCGGCGCGAGAAGCTGTCTGAGCTCGTTGCACAGTTACCGCTCTGTCTGATCGGGATGGAGGCGTGCTCCGGAGCGCACGAGTGGGCGCGGCAGTTTGCCAAGCTCGGCCACAGCGTGCGGCTGATGGCACCGAAGTTCGTGATGCCGTACCGCAAGAGCGGCAAGAATGATGACAACGATGCGGCGGCGATCTGCGAGGCGGTGACACGCCCGAGCATGCGCTTCGTGCCGCTGAAGACGCTCGAGCAGCAGGCGCTGCTCGCGCAACATCGCATCCGCCAGGGCTTCATCGAGGAGCGCACCGCGAGCCTCAATCGCATCCGCGGCGTGCTCGCGGAGTTCGGCTAGGTGCTGCCGCAGCGCTCGAGTGAACTGCGCCGCGGCCTCGCCGGCTGTCTCGAGCAGCTCCCACGCGCGTGGCCACGGCGCTGAGTGATCTGCTCGCCCACGTGCGCAGCCTCGATGAGCGCATCGGCGCCTACGATCGGGAGCTCCAGCAGCACGCCCGCAGCGAACCCAATGCCCGGCGCATTCAACAGCTCCCTGGCATCGGTCCGATTAGCGCTTCGGCCGTGGTGGCGAGCGTGGGCACAGCCACGGAGTTTCGTAACGGCCGGCAGTTCGCCGCCTGGCTGGGATTGACCCCCAGGCAGTACTCCTCCGGCGGTAAGAGCCGCCTCGGGCACATCACGCGCCGTGGCGATCCATACCTGCGCACGCTCCTGATCATGGGCGCACGGGCGGTGCTGCAGTCGGCCGCCCGGCACACCGATCGAATCGCACGCTGGGCCCTCGCGCTCAAGGCACGGCGCGGCTATCACCGCACCTGCGTGGCGATCGCCGCCAAGAACGCCCGCATCCTGTGGGTACTGCTCGCACGCGGGGAGACCTGGCGTCCCGCTTAGCTCGACACGATTTCCAAACCACTGCGTCAAGGTGATTGAAGCAACAGGTCAGACCGGCGCTCGCAGAACCTGATCAACGCGTGGGCCCTTCGCGGCCGCCTAACGATCGAGGTGTGAGCGCGCGGCTTAACATCCGGGCTCGAGCGATTGCGTTCGCTCATTTGAAAGCCGATTAGAGACTCGCAGTCCGACCTTGTTGCTTCAGAACACTCTTGACACGACGCGGAAGTCTGGCCTGTCCCCAAAGTTCCTGACACCTCGGTTAGGTGGGATGATGCAAGCGGAGGTGTTTTATGGGAAGGCGGACCTTCAGCCCGGAGTTCAAGCGTGAAGCGGTCAAGTTGGTTCGGGAACGTGGGGTGACGATCAACCAGGCGGCTCGGGATCTGGGGCTGCATCACAACGTACTGCGCCGGTGGGTTGCCGATCACGCGGAGCATGGCGCGAAGGCATTTCCGGGGCGTGGCAAGCAACGACCCGATGATGCGGAGGTCGCGCGACTGCGGCGCGAGCTCGCCAAGACCAGAGCCGAGCGTGACATTTTAAAAAAAGCGATCGCCTTCTTTGCGAAGGAACCGCGGTGAGATTTGCCTTCATCGCCAAGCACCGAGAGGTGTGGCAGACGCGGCGCATGTGCCAGACGCTCGAGGTCTCGCGTGGCGGATTCTACGAGTGGATGAGCCGGCCTGAGTCGGCGCGCGATCAGGCGAACCGGCAGCTCGTGGTTCACATCCGCACGAGCTTTGAGCAGAGCGATCGCACCTATGGGAGCCGTCGTGTGTGGCGGGATCTGCGCGCCTGGGGTCATGAGTGTGGATGGCATCGGGTAGCGCGGCTGATGGCGCGAGAGGGTCTTAAAGCGCGCTCCCAGCGGCGTCGGCTGCCGATGGATGGAGGTGTTCGGCCCGAGAATGCGATCGCGCCCAACTTGCTCGATCGGCAGTTCGAAGCCACGGCTCCCAACCAGCGCTGGGTCGCGGATTTCACGTACATCTGGACTGATGAGGGTTGGATGTACGCGGCGATGGTCTTGGATCTGTACTCCCGACGCATCGTCGGCTGGGCGATGAACTCGAGTATGACTGCGCAGCTGGTAACGGACGCTCTGCTGATGGCGCTGTGGAGGCGCGGCAAGCCGCAGCAGCTGCTGCACCACTCCGACCAGGGCAGTCAGTACCAGAGTGAGCAGTTCCAGCGTCTGCTCACCGACCAAGGCATCACCTGCTCGATGAGTCGACAAGGAGACGTGTGGGACAACTCGGCGATGGAGAGCTTCTTCTCGAGCCTGAAGACCGAGCGGGTGAACGGCAAGCAATATCGAACCCGAGATGAAGCGAAGGCGGACGTGTTTGATTACATCGAGCGGTTCTACAATCCGCGGCGTCGGCACTCGACGATCGGATACATGAGTCCGGTGGAGTTCGAGAACTCAATCGGAAGAACTTAAGTCGGTGTCAGGAGAAACGGGGACAGGCCAGCTGCTCGTTACAGGTGCGTTGATCCGGTCTAGTGGTTTACACGGATTGTCTCCCTGAGTTAGGAGAACCTAGCTTATAAGTAATGACCGACTAATGACCGACCGATCTGCGAGACATCACGAGGAATAAGAACATGGCCACTGCAAGAACCCCACGCGCTGCCGGCCCTGGAGTGCGGAGCCTCTCGCCCCGGGACACGAAGAAGCTCCTCCACCTCGTCAGGACTTCGAAGAGCATCGAGCTCAAGGTGTCGGTGCCCATGACGGAACACCAAAGGACGGCCCTGAGCATCGGGCTTGACCCAGTCGAGGCGCAGCTGCGGCACGTGTACTTCTTCGACACGGCCGACCAGGGCCTGAATCGGGCCGGGCTCATCGTCCGGGCCCGGCGCATCCAGGGGGGACGCGCCGACACGGTGGTCAAGCTGCGCCCGGTCGACCCGGCCAAGATCGACGCCGAGCTCAAGCGCTCGGACGCCTTCAAGGTCGAGGTGGACGCCATGCCGGACGGAACCTTCATGTGCTCGGCGTCGTACAAGGGCGAGGCCACCGGCGAGGACGTGCTCGACGTCACCGAGGGCATGAAGACGATCCGTTCGCTGTTCTCCGAGGAACAGCTCGCGTTCTACGACGCCCATGCTCCCGTGGGCATCGACATGAACTCGCTGCGCATCCAGGGCCCGATCCTCGTGCTCAAGGCCAAGCACCGGCCGAAAGAGTTCAAGCGCGGCATCACGGTCGAGCTGTGGGTCTGGCCCGATGGCAAGCACATCCTCGAGATTTCCACCAAATGTCCGCCCGCCGAGGCCTTCCAGGCCGGCGTCGAGTTCAGGACCTACCTCACAGGGCAAGGCGTCGATCTCGGCACCAAACAGGAGACGAAGACCAAGACTGCGATGCAAAAATTCAAGGCCGAGCGCAAATCGCGCCGGCGCGCCCGCAAGACGGGCAGAGCACTTCGGCGGGCCGCTTAGAGAGTTGTTGGAGATCATGTTCTGGCAGTTCGCCCGGGTCGACTGATGGCGACTGGCCCGAGCTTTCCGCACCGCGGCGGCATCGCCTGGCGCTTCGCGGCCAACGTGTTCATCGGCTCGACCTTCGTGTGGGTCGTGCTGCGCGAGTTCGGCGGGGTGAGTCCGATCTGGGCCATCGCGGCGATGGTCGCTTCGACCGACCCGCAAATGGATGTAGCGACGCGCATGATCAAGAGCCGCGTCGTCAACGTGTTCGTCGGCGCCGCGGTCGGCCTGGCGTTCATGCTCGTCGGCGGTTCCCACGAATTGACGCTGCCGCTTGCACTGGCCGCGACCGTGCTCGTCTCGTCCTACGTGGTGCGCGTCCAGACGATGTGGCGGCAGGCGCCGATCACCGCGGCGCTGATCATCGCGTCGGGGCTGTCGCAGGAATCGACGTCCGCCGGCATCGAGGTCGGCCTGCTCAAGGTGGCCGAGGTGCTCTTCGGCTGCTTCGTTGGCCTGGCGGTCAGCTGGCTGATGTCACGCCTGTGGCCGCTACCGGAGCCGGCCGGGCCGGCCGCAAGTCCCCGGAAATAGTCGCGCCATGGCGAACGGGGCTGCCAGTCAACTGGCAGCCCCGTGTGCGTGTGCGTTAAGACCGCGTCAACCAGCAGCCACGGGAACGAAGATTTGAGTATCGCCGCGCTGGATGAGCAGGGCCACGTGCTTGTCCGAATGCTTGACGATCTTGCGTAGCTCTTCGGCGCTGCTCACCGCCTGGCCATTGGCGGAGAGAATGACATCGCCGGGCTGGATTCCAGCCTCTGCGGCCGCTCCGCTCACCGACTCGACGACCAGGCCCTTGTGAATGTCGGACTCGCTTTGCTCGTCGGGCGTGAGGGGACGCACCCCGAGTCCAAGCTTGCCGCTGTTGGAATTCGAGTCATCGTCATTCTCAGCCACTTGCTTGTCCGTCAGCGTGCCAACGCGCACGTTGACCTCTCGCGTCTGGCGGTCGCGCCAGACTTGCAGGTCAGCCTGGACTCCGGGCTGCAACGCCGCGATTCGTTCCGATAGTTCCCTCGAGCTTTCGATCGGCTGGCCGTTGACCGCGAGAATGACGTCCCCGGGCTTTAGTCCCGCTGTGTTGGCCGGGCTGCCGTCTTCAACCCTGGCGATCAAGGCGCCGCGAGGCCGCTCCAGCCCGAAAGTGTCGGCGAGTGGTTGATTCACTTCCTGTACCAGGACGCCGAGCTTGCCGCGCGTGACGTGGCCATGCGCCTGCAGCTGCTGGCTCACACTCATTGCGACGTCGATCGGAATGGCGAAGGAGACACCCTCGTATCCACCGGAGTTGGAGTAGATCTGCGAGTTGATGCCGACCACCTCGCCATCCAGATTGAAAAGTGGGCCGCCGGAATTGCCCGGGTTCACTGCGACGTCAGTCTGGATAAAGGGCACGTAGCCGCTATCGGGAAGCGAGCGCTTTTTCGCACTCACTATTCCGGCGGTAACCGTGTTCTCAAAGCCGAAGGGCGAGCCGATCGCGAGTACCCACTCGCCGACCTTCACATCTGCAGCGCGGCCGAGACGCACCGTGGGAAGGTTCTTGGCATCGATCTTGAGCACGGCGATGTCACTGGCGGTGTCTTTGCCCAGAACGCGTGCAGTAAATTCGCGTCGATCCGTTAACTTGACCGTGACTTCCTTGGCGTCGTTCACGACATGTGCGTTGGTGAGCACGATGCCATTCGGGTCGACGATGAATCCGGAACCCTCGCCGCGGATCGGTACATCGCGCGGTTGCATGCGCGGCAGACTGTGAAAGAACTGGCGGAAGGGATCATCCGGCCCGAATTCCGGCATGCCCGGGAAGGGCGACGTGCCGGCAGTCTTGATCGTACCGGTGATGCTGATATTGACGACGGCAGGCCCGAACTGTTCTACCAGCGCGGTGAAGTCAGGCAGTCCGCCGCGCCCGGACTGGAATTGCGCGGGTGCTTGCGAGGCCGTGGAGGGCGCCTGCACAGTTGGCGCTGTCTGCGCCACGAGCTGCGCTGGCTGCACGTTGCTCGCGGCTACTGTGACGTTCTCCCTGGCGAACGACCAGCTCCCGACGAGCAGCAAGGCACCCACTGCACCGGCAATCAAGCCGCCCGTCACCCAAGGCAATCGCTTCGCAAGTAGAAATTGACGCTCGAGATCCATAGACAAACTCCTGAACAGAATCTGACGCGTGACAGGCGTCCCCTGGTGACTGGCACGATAAACGAGGAGTCTTAAGCGAAGCTTAAGACCGGCCCGTCGGAGCAGCCCCAGCGGGAAACTGCACTGTCACCGCAAGGCCGCGGCCTTCCGGACCCGCATCGAGCCTGATCTGTGCACCATGCTGCCCGGCGATCGTGCGCACGATCGCAAGTCCCAGACCGCTGCCGACGGCCTGAGTTCCGGGCACGCGATAGAACCGGTCAAACACGCGCTCGCGCTCTGCCGGCGGAATGCCTGGTCCGGTATCCGCGACGCGCAGTCGTGCGCCGGACGCGTCGCGTTCCAGCGTCACGTCCACGACGCCGCCCTCGGGTGTGTGGCGAATCGCATTGTCGACGAGGTTACGTATCAGGGTGGCCAGCGCCGCGCGATCGCCGCGAACCGCTACCGAATCCAGGCGGCCGAGTCCCAGGTCGATGTGGCGCGCATCGGCCAGGGGCAGAGCTTCAACGGTCACCTCGCGCACGACCTCATCGAGAGGCAGTTCCACGGGCGACGCCGGCACACCGGGTTCGACGCCTGCCAGCGTGAGCAATTGTTCCACCAACCGCGCGGCGCGTCTCAGGCCGCCCGCGAGACGGTCGCGAGCTTCGGAACGATCTTCCTCGCTGCGCGCCGTGTCGAGCGCCCCGAGTTGTAGATTGAGGGCCGTGAGTGGCGTGCGCAGCTCGTGCGCCGCATCGGCAACGAAGGCGCGGTTGCGTTCGAGCACGCTGATCAGACGTCTGAGCAGACCGTTCAACGCATCGACCAGTGGCCGCACATCTGACGGCAGACCTGCCACCGGCAGCGGATCGAGGGCTGTTGGGGCGCGCGAGCGCACGGTGTGCGCGAGTCGCTCCAAGGGCTCGAGAGAACGGCGCACGACGATGGCGATGATCGCGGCCAGTACGGGCAGCAGCAGTGCAAACGGCAGCAACGTGCGCAGCGCCAGCCGCGCCGCCTGGTCCTTGCGCACGCGCATGGGCTGTGCCACCTGGATCACAACGGCGCGCGCGCGTATGCCGAACACGCGCCAGTCGCCCTCGTGCGTGCTGACTGTCGAGATCCCGAGCGGCGTCAGGCCAGGCAGGCTGACGTGAGGCTGCGAGAGATAGATGCGGACGCCGTTGAAGCTCCACACCTGCACCACGAAATCGTAGCCTGCGGCTTCGGGCGCGAGCGCCGGGGCGGCCGCGTATTCGAAGGCCTGATCGCGCAGCGTCAACGCCGTTTGTTGCAGCTGATAGTCGAAGAACGCGTCCGCTTCGGCGAGCGCGTTTCGGTAAATGAACCAGGCGCCGATTCCCCCGGTAAGAGCTACCGCCCCCAGGAGAAAAATCATCAGGCGTGCGCGAATCGATCCCATTGCAGGCCCCTATGCCGACGCACGGACGCGGTAGCCCAGGCCGCGCACGGTGTGGATGAAATCGGCGCCGAGCTTGCGCCGCAGCGCGTGGATGTGGACTTCGATCGCGTTGCTGTCGATCTCTTCGCCCCAGCCGTACAACCGCTCCTCGAGCTGTCCCCGCGAGAGGATGGCACCGGGTCGTTCCATGAGTGCGGCGAGAATGGCGTACTCGCGCGCCGAGAGATTTACTTCCTGGGCGAGATGGGTCACTCGGTGCGTAGCGGGATCGAGAGTCACGCCCCGATGTTCGATGACGGGCTGTGCGCGGCCGGCGCGACGGCGCAGGAGGGCGCGCGCGCGGGCGGCGAGTTCCGCGAGGTCGAACGGCTTGACGAGATAGTCGTCTGCGCCGGCATCGAGGCCTGCGACCTTGTCAGAAACTTCGCCCCTGGCTGTCAGGATGAGTACAGGCAACGCACTTCCTGCGCGCCGCAGATCCCGTAACAGGTCGAGTCCGTCGCGACCGGGCAGCCCAAGATCGAGCACCAGCAAGTCATAGACGGCGCTACGCACAGCCGCAAGAGCACCTTGTGCTTCGCGCACCCAGTCGACGGTGAAAGCCAGAGCGCGCAGGCCGCTCTGCACGGCTTCCCCGATCATGGCGTCATCCTCGACTAGCAGAAGTCTCACTTGGACCCACCGGCAACAACCACCTCGCTCTCGCGGGCGACGAAATATAATGTTCAGCGTTCATAACAGCCATGGTCGAGCCTGGGAGACCGTCGTGGAAGTCATCGCGGATAAGGTTGCATTCATCACCGGCGGCGGCAGCGGCGTCGGCCTCGGCCAGGCCAAGGTGTTCTCGGCCGCGGGCGCCCGGATCGTGATCGCTGACATACGCCAGGAACACCTGGACGAGGCGCTCGGATGGTTTCGTGCCCGCAAGGCCCCGGCGCACGCGATCCGCCTCGATATTACCGATCGCGCTGCATTTGCTCGGGCCGCCGATGAAACCGAGAAGGTGTTCGGCCCGGTGCAGCTGCTGTTCAACACGGCGGGCGTTTCGATCTTCGGGCCGCTGGAGAAGTCGACGTACGCGGACTATGACTGGATGATGGGAGTGAACTTCGGCGGAGTGGTGAACGGTATCCAGACTTTCCTCCCGCGCATGATCCGGTATGGCAAGGGTGGTCACGTCGTGAACACGGCATCCATGGCGGCGTTCATTGGCAGCGGGCCCGCTGGGATTTATTGCGCATCCAAGTTCGCCGTGCGCGGTTTGTCCGAAGCCCTGCGCACCGAGGTGGCGAAGTTCGACATCGGCGTCTCGGTTTTGTGCCCCGCCAACGTGAATACGAATATCGCCGAATCGGTGCTGACACGGCCGCCGCAGTACCGGGAGAGCGGCTACCGGCTTGACCCGCAGCTGATCGATTCACTGAAGACGCTCTACGCCGCTGGCATGGATCCCCTCGAGTTGGCCGAGCACGTACTGACGGCGGTGAAGAGGAATGACCTCTACATCATTCCGTACCCGGAAGTGCGCGAGCGCCTGAAGGCGCATTTCGACGCAGTACTCGCTGCACTTCCGCCAGAGGGCTCGGACCCGGCAGGCGTTGCCAAGCGCCACGCGGCGATGGCGAAGTGGGTGCAGGAGCGCCAGCTCGGCGCTGCGCAGAAGTAGTCTTTCGGCGGATCGCCTTACTTCGCCGGCTCCGCTTCGAGCTTGAGCAGCCGCGCGGCGTTTTCCTTGAGGATGAGCGGCCGCACTTCCGGCCGGAAACCCGCCGCCTCGAAATCCTTCAGCCATCGGTCCGGTGTGATGAGCGGGAAATCGGAGCCGAACAGCATCTTGCGCTTGAGCTGCGTGTTTGCCTGCTGAACCAGGGCGGGGGAGAAGTACTTCGGCGACCAGCCCGACAGATCGATATAGACGTTGGGTTTGTGCAGGCACACCGACAGCGCCTCGTCCTGCCACGGCCAGGACGGATGCGCGATGATGATCGGCATGTCGGGAAAATCGACCGCGACATCGTCGAGATACATCGGATTCGAATATTTCAGCCGTAGCCCACCGCCGCCTCGCAGGCCGGTCCCGATTCCAGAATGCCCGCTGTGAAAGATTGTTGGCAGCCCCGCTTCGGCGATCAGCTCGTAGAAAGGGTAGGCCATGCGGTCATTGGGAAAGAAGCCCTGCGCCGTGGGGTGAAACTTGAATCCCCGCACCACACCCTCGCCGATGAGCCGGCGCGCCTCGCGCAGCCCCAGCTTGCCCTTGTGCGGATCGATGCTGGCGAACCCCAGCATGATGTCGGAATTCTTCGCCGCGAACTCCAGCACCTCGTCGTTGCTGATGCGGCGGCGTCCCATCTCGAATTCTGCATCGACGGCGAACATCACCAGCCCGATGCGGCGCTCGCGGTAGTAAGCGATGGTTTCGGCGATCGTGGGCCGGCGCTCGATCTTGAAATAGCGCGCCGCGGCGTCGTCGAATTCCCGGCCGTACTCGTCGTAGGGATCGCAGCAGGACACCTCCGCGTGCGTATGCACGTCGATGGCGATCAAGTCCGAGATGTTCATGGCCGCGCCTCCCGCAGATAGTTGAAAAGTATAACTACCCGGGTTACACCTGTCAGCGTCAGCGTGTCCAACCGCAGAAAGAAGGACTGCCATGAACCCAGTTGTGTCCGTGGAGCGAAGTGGCTCCCTCGCCGTGGTGAGTATCGACAACCCGCCCGTCAACGCGCTGTCGGCTGCCGCGCGCGCCGGGCTGCTGGAAGCTTTCGCGAGTCTGACGGGGGACTCGGGGGTTCAAGGTGTGTTGATCATATGCCGGGGCCGGACCTTCGCTGCCGGGGCCGATATCAGCGAGTTCGGCAACGTTCCGCCGCCGGGCTTTCGGGAAGTCTTTGCGGCCATCGAGGGGTTTCCCCGGCCTGTAGTGGCCGCGGTGCACGGGACGGCGCTGGGTGCGGGAGTCGAGCTGGCGCTGGCATGCCATTACCGCTGCGCCGTGCGTGACGCGAAGATGGGATTGCCGGAGTTGACGCTCGGCCTGATTCCTGGGGCGGGCGGCACGCAACGTCTGCCGCGGCTGATCGGAGCCAAGGCAGCACTGGAAGTGATCTTCAGCGCGGCGCCAGTAACAGCCGAAGCGGCACACAGCATGGGACTGATCGACCGCCTGATCGACGGTGATCTTGTGGCGGGAGCCCAGGCGTTTCTCGGGGAATTGGTGGCGACGAAGGCGGGTCCGAAGCCCACTCGCGCGCGCAGGGTTGACGCCACGGGATTTGATGCAGCGTTCGTGCAGAAGAGTCTCGCAGGCACCACCAAGCGGATGCGTGGACAGGAAGCACCGCAGTGGGCGGCCGAGGCGATCAGCGCTGCTGTCCGATTGCCGTTCGATGAAGGACTGGAGAAAGAAGCCGAAATCGCCCGGCACTCAGAGTTCTCCGACGAATCGAAAGCGCTTCGGCATCTGTTCTTTGCCGAGCGCGCGGTAAGCCGGGTACCTGGTCTTTCCGACCGCGTCGAAGCGCGCACCATCAAGCGTGTCGGCGTGATCGGCGCGGGCACGATGGGCGGTGGAATCTCCGTGGCATTTGCCGATGCCGGAATTCCCGTGCAGGTCGTTGAATCGGCCCCGGACCTGCTCGAGCGCGGCCTGGCGCGCATGCGTTCGACTATCGAAAGCGGCGTCGCCCGCGGGCGCATCACCAGAGAGCAGGCGGAGCAGCGCATCGGACTCATACAAGGCGATGTGGACCTGGGCGCGCTCGCAGACGTCGACCTCGTGATCGAGGCGGTGTTCGAGGACCTAGCTCTCAAGAAACGGATCTTTCGCGATCTCGGTCGGCTCGCCCGGAGGGATGCCGTGCTCGCGAGCAACACGTCGACGCTCGATCTCAATGAGATTGCGCTCGAGTCGGGTCGACCAGACGATGTAGTCGGCCTGCATTTCTTCAGCCCGGCGAATGTCATGCGGCTGCTCGAGATCGTGCGCGGTGCGCGTACCTCCCCACAGGCACTCGCGACGGCCATGGCGATCAGCAAGAAACTGAGGAAAGTGGGTGTCGTGGTCGGTGTGTGCTACGGCTTTGCCGGTAATCGGATGATGAATGAAGGGTACCTGCGCGAGGCGGACCAGCTGCTGCTCGAGGGCGCAACCCCCGAGCAGGTTGATCGAGCGCTCGAAGCCTTTGGTTTTGCGATGGGTCCTTTCACCATGAGCGACATGGCGGGAAACGATGTGGGCTTCAAGGCACGCGAAACGGTGGGCATCAAGGCCCAACGCCCGGCGCCATATCATGAAGTCTGTGATGAGCTCGCCCGGCTCGGCCGCCTCGGGCAGAAGAGCGGTTCTGGCTTCTATCGTTACCAAGCGGGCGACCGGACGCCGACTAGGGATCCCGATGTCATCACGATCATCGAGGGCCTGGCGAAGAAGTTTGGTATCAAGCGCCGGGCATCGGTTCCCGATGATGAAGTCGTGATCCGCTGCGTCTATCCGCTCATCAATGAAGGCGCACGGATCCTGGAGGAGGGCATCGCCGCACGCGCGAGTGATCTGGATGTGATCTGGACCACGGGCTATGGTTTCCCCCGCTTTCGCGGCGGTCCCATGTTCTACGCCGACACGCTGGGCTTGCGAGAGGTGTACGGACAGATCGCCCGGCTTCACGGTCTGCATGGACATTACTGGAAACCCGCTACGCTGCTGCAGCAGCTGGCGGAGAAGGGCAGCAGCTTTGCGACGTGGGACGCTGCGAGCGCGGGCACGAAGGCGCGCGTCGCCTGAAGGGCGCGGCCTGACAATGAAGGCTTCGCAGAGAAGGACTTCAGCCTACGGTTCGCGCCACCTGCGGACCGTCGAAATGTCGGCGTTGACCCAACAGGTGGGGTTTGCGGTTCGCATTGCCCAGCTCCAGGTATACGACCGCTTTCACCGCGAGCTATGGCGCCGGCATCACGTGCATCCGGGCGCATATTCGGCGCTCATCCTGATCCAGGACAATCCCGGAATCCGGCCCGGCGAGTTAGCAGCCGCCTTGGCGGTGAAGCGCCCGAACATGACCAAGCTGCTCGACTTGCTGGAGCGTCGCGGTTGGATCGAACGTCGGCCGCCGCATCACGACGCGCGCGGGGTGTCGCTGGTGCTGACGCGCACGGGGATGCGCAAGGCCGAGCGCTTTACGAGTGATGCGGTGCGCATGGACCGCAAGACAACTGGCGGCCTCTCGGGCGACGAGCGTGCCGCTCTGCTCAAGCTGCTGGGTAAGCTCTCCGCCCGGCTCAGGGAATCGCCGGATTGAGCCTCGCGACCGCGGTGTCAGTCTCCTGCTAGATCGACATCCTCAGAACGCGAAGGTGACGTAAGCCATGGCGCCGCCGTAACCGAATTTCAGTTTGCCGTCGAAATCGCCCTTACTGACGTCGACGCGAGTCTTGAAAGAGTTCCAGCCCAGGCCGAAGCCGACATTGCGCCAGGGCATCCACGTTACGGCGAGCTTGCCATCGGTGATGCTACCGCTGTACTGGTCGAAACTGATATAGAAGAACTGCACCAGAGCGTCGAGATAGAAATGATTGCCCATGTCCCAGAGCGCCCGGAATCCCAGCACCGGCAGAGGACCCGTCATGCTCGCCGCAGACGTCTGCAGCGTAGAGCTGCCCCCCGTCCCAGTGATGGTTGCGCTCAGTTTCGGTTCGATTTTGAGGGTGTGAATACCACCTGAAGCGGCGAGCTCCAGCTTGTCGGTCTTGTAGAAAGCGTATTCGTAGGCGAGCTCGATAATCTTCTCGTCGAGGCTGGCAGTGACGCTGACATTGACTGGGTAGACGTCACCCTGGAAGTCGATCTCGCGGTCAGTCACCCTGGTGTTGCTGCGATTGTTCTGAAAGTACATCAGGCGAACCTTGTGTCGCTCGGCAAAGCGCCAGAAGGCATCCAGCCGGAACTGGTCCCTGTCCCCCAGATCGAACTCGTTTTCCCAGTCGACCTCGTTTCCTGGGAGCGTCTCGCCGTTGACCGTGACCTTGGTGCTATTGGTGAGAAAGTAGCTGCCCAGGCTGAACTGCCAGTCCTGCAGGAGCGGGCCGCGGTTTTCCGTACCCGTCACGACGGGTTCAGCCGCGAAGGCCAACTGCATCGGCGCAGCGAGCGCAGCGAGCAACAGGAAACGGTGCAAGGACCGCTTTTTGATCAGACGCATGACAAGACTCCAAGTTGTTGTGTAGTTCTTCGGCACATCAGGTCAGGGTGTGGTGGCGGGCTCCACTTTGACTGCGTCAAGCCTGGCGCGCAGGATGCGCGCCCAATTGCTGACCATCGCCCGAGCTTCGGCAGAATTCTCGACGCTGCTCGACATTCGCATAAAGGTATCGTTGCGCGTCTCGCGGGCATCCGCGATGCGAGCCAGGATGGCGCCGGTCTCCGAGTCGCGAAGCTCGGCGATGAGGGTGGCGCGGCCGGCGCTCATCGTATAAGTGCGACTGCGGCCGGGCTCCATGGTGTCCGGAGCATTGACATAGACGTCGATCAGTGCAGAGCTCACGCGCAGAACATCGGGGCCCGACTCCGTGACTACAGGATATCCGCCCTTCTTCTCAAGCTCCTCCTTGAAGGTCGTCTCGGTCAGCTTGGCGAGGCCGGTGCGGATCTTCTCGCGCTCTTCAGCCGACAGTTTCATCCGTGATCCGGTCTTTTCAGGATCCCAGTCCTTGCTGAACGCGACCTGCACCGGGTCAAGCATGATGCGTTTGTACGGCGCGAGGGTCGCCCCCGGTCGCACGTACACGATGTCGATTCCCTTGACCTTCTTGAGCTGCAACCCGTCCTCAGTCACCTCCGGCGGCTTCGATGCGGCGTAGCCAAGCTGTGCGAGGCCGATCAGCAGCAGAGCGACCCATCGTCGCAATGAGGCACGGGTAGACATCACGGGATCTCCTCGTGGCGGAGCGGGTGACTTTCTCCAGTAATTTCAGCGGTGCAGGTTAACGCGGAGTTCTACCGTGAGCAATGAGTACTCTCCACTGTGGACAGCGCAGGTCACCGCCGCATGCCCAACCAAGACTGCATTCACAACCCGGGAAGGCTGTGCTAGCTTGCCCGCACAAAATCAGGGTTGACCGGCCGTCGGACGGCGCAGCGGTCACACTCTTCCAAGGAAACATCTATGTCTATCCGTGCGCTCGGCCCGATTACAACCCTTAGCGTGATTCTCCTGATGGCGGGTTGCGCCAGCGGGCCGTCGATTCGAGTGGACAAGGACCCCGCTGCGGATATGTCCGCGTACAAGACGTTTGGGTTCTTCGACCAAGTCGCGACCGACCGCGCGCATTACTCCACAATCGTCACGAGCCGGCTGAAGCAGGCGGCGCGGACGCAGCTTGAGGCGAAGGGTTACCGGTACGACGAGCAGAACCCGGACCTGAGGGTGAATTTCTTCGTCAACATCAGCCAGAAGCAGGAGATCCGTTCGACGCCCTCCATGAGTGTCGGAATGGGCTACTACGGCTACCGGGGTGGCATGTACGGTGCCTGGGGTGGCTATCCGTACGATGTTGAGACGGTCGACTACAAGGCTGGAACCCTTAGCGTCGACCTGGTCGATGCTAAGAAGAACGCACTCGTGTGGCAGGGACTTGCCGAAGGTCGCGTGAGTGACGAGGCGTACAAGAATCCCGGTCCAGCAATCGACGCCGTCATGGCCCAGATCTTCAGCAACTTCCCGAACCCCCCGGCCAAGTGATGACAGGGCGAACTGGATGGCGAGCGGCAGAAGCCGTTCCTTATCACGGGCGAGGTGAACAGCGATGAAGCGGCGCATATTTGTGAGCTGTCTGGCGACGTGTGTAATCATTCTGGCCCTCGGGGCAGCTCCACTCTCGGCCCAGGCTCCCAGCAGCACGGCCCAG